>Ga0315901_10000175_pt1 | contig 95615 bp, 92 predicted proteins | sample LakEriMetagenome_10_FD_203761 | JGI IMG/M metagenome (GOLD analysis project Ga0315901, IMG submission 203761) | Freshwater fungal communities from buoy surface, Lake Erie, Ohio, United States - Buoy 2 MA116 | ecosystem: Environmental > Aquatic > Freshwater > Lake | place: USA: Lake Erie, Ohio... | reverse complement strand
CTACTCAGCAATCCAAGGAAACGGTTACAAGAGCCTTGAAGAGGGTCAGTCAGTTTCATTCGAGGTCGTACAGGGTCCAAAGGGTCCTCAGGCCGATGCAGTGAACGCTAACTAAGCACACCGCTAGCTTTACAAGAAAGCCCCGCTCATTGAGCGGGGCTTTCTTCATTTCTACTTCTAGGTTGTTAGGGGATTACTTTTTTGGTTCTGGCGGAAGTTCGCCCATCTTTAACTTCGCTGCCTCTACTTCCTTAGCCGGCGACTTATCTTTTCCGGCTTTCCACGCATCTAAATACTTCCACGGATGAACAACGCCGCGACGAACCCACCATGTTTCTGCTGGTGTTGGCCAAGAAATTCCGAAGTGCAAATGTGGTGCGGTACCGCGCGCACTACCAGTAGATCCCACTGAACCAAGTCGTTGTCCGGCTTTGACTGCAAGACCCGGCACCATATCTTTATTAACGCGAAGCAGATGCGATCCGTAATACCGAACCCCATCGACACCAATCAACGACACCGATAATCCGCCACGAGTTAGTCCAGCGTTTACTTTTCCAGACCATGTATCAACGCGACTGACTTCATCAATCACACCATCAATAGGTGCTACAAATGCACAGCCCGCCTTCGCGAGAATATCTGTTGCCGCATAATCGTGATGCGCGCGTGCATAGTTGACTTCGCAGCCTCGTACTGGAAAGACATATACAGGTGCGGCTTGCGCACTCACAGGAGCAAGGCAGGTCAGGAAAAGGAAGGAAGAAATAATGATGCGTATTTTCATACCCTTAGGTTAATGCGCGGCGATCAAGTTTTGCCGTAACTGCCATATGAGGGACAGTGAGCGCCCACACAATTACCAAGGCCATCCAGAAGAAATCATCAGTAAATTCTTGTCCACGAATTGCTAATACACCCGCAATAAAAAAAGTTCCTAATAGCGCTGGAATTCCTGGAATTACAGCCTTAAGAAATGCTGATCGAGTATTCCCATCTGCATATGCGCGCTGTGATGTCTCTAGCGAAAGAGTCAGGCGAGCGGTGTGTCTCATCGCATGCCAGCATCCAAAGTAGAGAGCAAAGGCGATCAGAGGTGGGGTAAGAAGAGCTAAAGCAAGAAGTAATCCGATATCAACGGCATCTCGATAACGTTTCCTCACCATTAATCGGGCGATTGATACACACGCGATAGTAATCACCGCCGTCAGAATCTCTTGGTCATACCCCTGGTGCCAATCAATCAGCGCGGGATTTACCTGTGCCAACGCATCTGTACTTGCGCTATTTACTAGTGGGATCAGAACCGGGATTGAACCAGCGCTGACCGCATAGATTGCGCGAGGAAGTCGCACTGACATTGGCCGCCTGCGATCAAGTTCACTGATAAAGGCAGCATCACCGATCCCAAAGTGGACTGCGCTCATCACCAATACAAAGATGAAACCAACAACGTTGAAGTTCAAGATCGCAATCACAGCCACGATCGCAACTAGAACATAGATCGCGATAAAGCCCGCCATCACAAGTGGTCGTGATTTCGGCAATGTAACAAGGTGATCAAGGGCCCCATGTGGGATTCCTATAGCTAGGGCCGCGATTGCAATCGCCACCTGCCATTGCATAGAACTTTCTCCCAATGTTTGCGAGAAGATCAATGACAGGATTATTCCAGCGAGGATTGCGGCACTTGAAAAACTTCTGATGCCTTCGAAGAGTTTCACCTCACCAGATTTCATGTCGAACCCCCTTGTAACCAACCCTACCAAAGGGGTTTATGAGAAGATTCGGCGTGGCAAAATTTGGATACATGGCGATGCTCGCCTTCACTGTCTGTGGTTCGTTCTGGCTAGAAGTGGTCTTAAAGACTGGTGTCTTGCGCCGTTGGAAGAGAGTTCTGGTCAGCGTCCTACCAGTAAGTCTTGTCTTTATCATCTGGGATGCTTATGCAATCTCGCAGGGCCATTGGTTTTTTAATCCAGAGAGAACGCTTGGAATTTATGGTCCGCTCAACATCCCGCTTGAGGAGTATCTATTTTTTATCATCGTGCCGATGGCTGCGATATTAACAATTGAAGGTGTCACAACAGTAAAGCCTCATCTGCGCGAAAAGGAGTTCGGAAAGGATGAGAAATGATCTATAGCGATCTTGCAATTGCCGCAGTTCTCATTGCTGTGATGGTGGATCTATTTGTCTTTAAGAATTCACTTCTCACTCGAGTCGCTTTCTGGATTTCTTACTCAATCATTCTTCCTTTCCAATTGATGACAAATTGGTGGTTGACTCATGAACGCGCAGACGGCAAGGCAATCGTGATGTATGACCCAAATACGATTATTGGTACCCGCATCGCCGCAGCCCCGCTCGAGGATCTGCTCTTTGGCTTCGCTCTCATCCTTTCAACCATGGGGCTCTGGGAATTCTGGGGCAGGCGCGGATTCCAGCGAAATAAGTGAGCCTCACCCTATTCAGCGTAACGATTTGGAAACCAAGGCAAAAAATCGCCTGATCTTCCCCCATTTCTTTTGTATTTAAAGGCAGATTGGTTAATCTCGGGCTGGGGACAGTGTCAACTTCCCCCTCGAGAGTGAGGAAATTGAATGAAGAAGATCAAGATTGCATCAGTGGCAACTTCGGCACTGCTCTGCCTATCTGTATTGAGCTTTTCTGCTGCACCGGCAAATGCCGCCGCTGATCGCTCAGGTAAGCCGTGTTATGTCCAGGGGCAGGTATTTAGCTCTGGTGGTTTAACAGTGACATGTTCAAATGAAACTGGAAAACTCGTTTATACAAAGGCTAAGAAGTTAAGTGGCTCGCTGACTGTTGTCTGTGGTGCAACTGAGGCATGGTGTGCGGCAATGACTGAAGCATTTACAAAGAAGACTGGCGTAACAACAAAGTTTGTACGTCTCTCCTCAGGTGAAACTGTTGCACGTCTCGATGCGGCCAAATCAAACCCTGAGTTTGATGTATGGCACGGTGGACCAGCTGATGGTTTTGGCGTAGCTCGAATTAATGGCCTCATCGATAAGTACATCTCGCCAACACGCACCATGATTCCTAAGAAATACCAAGATGATGATGGTTTCTGGACCGGCGTATACGTTGGTGCACTTGGATTCTGTTCAAATACAAAGGAGCTCAAGCGCCTTGGAACAAAGATTCCTACCTCATGGGCCGATCTTCTTAAGCCTGTCTTTAAGAAGAACATCTCAACTGCACACCCTTCAACATCAGGAACGGCATTCACAACTCTCTGGACACAGGTCACCCGCCTTGGTGGAGAAACCGAAGGCCTTGAGTACATGGCGAAGTTCCACAACAACGTCTTGCAATACACAAAGTCAGGTGTTGGCCCAGTTGCCATTACCGGACGCGGTGAAGTTGCCGTTGGTCTCGTGTTCTCACATGACTGCGTTGCTGGACAAGAGCAAGGTCTTCCACTGAAGGTTTCATTCCCATCAGAGGGAACAGGCTATGAAATTGGTGGAGTTGCCCTCATCAAGGGTTCAAAGAACCCAGATGCAGCGAAGGCGTACATTGACTTCGCACTTTCATCTGAAGCTCAGAACCTAGGACCAACAGTTGCTGCCTATCAGGTTCTCACAAACCCTAAGGCGAAGTACGACCGCCGTATGGTCACATTGTCAAACCTCAAGATCGTTAACTACGACTTTGAGAAGGCTGCTGCTGCTAAGAAGGCCCTTACTGCAAAGTTTGATGCCACAATCGCAGCTGCTCCAAAGTCATAAGTAAGCACCCAATAAACATGTAGTGTCGCTGGGAGATGTAGAGTATTTCTATCTACATCTCCCAGTTTCACCATGGTTGCAAAATTTAATTGGCCACACCACATTCCTGTGAGATTGATTGCGAGGCAAGACCATTACAACAACAGTCAATGTTGATAAGCCTGCTAAAGCACTTAAGAAGAAGAGCGGCATCAAACTCGATATTGGAACAAAGACCATATTGATTATCAGCGTTTTTCTTCTCTTACTTATGGTTGTCTTTCCGCTACTCAATATTTTCACCCGTGCCTTTGATGAATCTGGCAAAGAAGTCTTTTCAACGATTTTCACATCTGAAGTTGTACGCGGAATAATCAGGAACACTATTGTTTTGGGTGTAGTTGTGGCCACCCTCGGTACAATCATTGGATTCTTCTTAGCTTACGCTCAAGTAAAATTGAACTTTAGGGGCAAGAAGCTTCTCCATATCATCAGCCTTGTTCCACTTATTACTCCACCGTTTGCATTTGCTACTGCGGTGATCAGCCTCTTTGGCCGTAGCGGAATCATTACTCGAGATATTCTCGGGCTAACTCCAACTCTGTATGGATTGCCCGGCTTAACAATTGTGCTTACCTGTTCGTTCTTTCCTGTTGCATATATGAGCATCTTGGGAATGATGAAGAATTTGGATCCAGCCCTAGATGAGGCCTCTGCCTCCCTCGGTGCTTCTAAACTTAAGACCTTCTTTAAGGTCACTCTTCCAATGCTTATTCCAGGATTCGCTAGCTCATTTCTCTTGTTGTTTGTTGAAGCCTCTGCTGATCTTGCAAACCCTCTTGTTATTGGTGGTGACTACACAGTTCTTGCATCACGCGCCTACATTGCAATCAACGGGGAATACGATGTTCCAGCAGGATCTGCATACTCCTTAATACTTCTCGTCCCAGGACTCATCGTGTTTATCGTCCAGCGTTATTGGGGTGAGCGCAAAAGTGTCGTGAGTGTTACTGGAAAACCCACTGGAACACCCACTTACATTGAAAATCGAATTGCAAAGTTCTTTCTTCTCATTATTCCAGTATCTATGGCTTCGTTCATCGTACTCATTTACGCAACGGTAATCTACGGTAGCTTTGCAAAATTCCTGGGCGTGGATAACTCTCCTACTCTGGCAAATTACCGCTATATCTTTAGTGGTATTGGTAGCGATGCAATAATGAAAACGACAATCATGGCACTGATTGCAACCCCAATTGCTGGACTTTTGGGAATGGTCCTTGCGTGGTTAATCGTAAGAAAAGTTAGAAAAGGCCGCGAGGCGTTGGACTTCTTGGGAATGCTCGGTCTTGCAGTCCCTGGCACGGTTCTGGGAATCGGTTTTGCAATCACATTTAACCACTCAACTAAAATTGGTGAGACAACAATTCTTCCTCAACTAGCTGGTGGTGGTGCAATCTTTGGGGGCGCAGTTGCGATCATCATGGTCTATACAATTCGATCAAGCCCGGCAGGGCAGCGTTCAGCGATTGCAGCACTTCAACAGATTAACCCTGCTATCGATGAAGCATCTGCATCCCTGGGTGCCTCAGGCTTTACGACATTCAGGAAGATTACTCTCCCGCTCATCAAGCCAGCGCTTTTGACGGGTCTGATGTTTGCCTTTGCGCACTCGATGACAACTTTGTCGCCTATTATTTTTATTACAACACCTGAGACTCCAATTATGACTCAGAAGATTTTGGCTGAAGTTGATTCAGGTCGATTTGGCAACGCCTTTGCTTTCTGTACTTTGCTCATATTCATCGTGCTCACAGTGATGGGATTGATCAATCTTCTCGTTCGTGGAAAACCAAATTCATCGTCGTCAGCCTCAAATACACCGATCGTGAGGGCCTAAGGAATGGAGACAAAAATGGGATCAGCATCGACTTCAAGCAAGCTAGAGCTGAGAAACCTGTCAAAGGTTTTTGGGCAAGGGAAAGAGCAAGTGATGGCAGTTGATTCAATTGATCTTGATATCAATCCCGGTGAATTCATTACCTTCCTTGGCCCATCTGGTTGCGGAAAAACAACGACCTTAAGAATGATCGCTGGCTTTGAAACACCTTCACAAGGATCGATCTTGCTTGATGGCCAGGATGTTTCATCTCTATCTCCAGATAAGCGACCAATGGGTATGGTCTTTCAGTCCTACGCTCTCTTCCCCCATATGAGCGTGTATCAGAACGTGTCGTATGGTCCAAGAATCAAAAAACTTCCTGCCGAGCAGGTGAAAGTGGATGTATCAGCTGTACTAGATTCAATGAGTCTTTCATCTATGGCTAATCGCTCACCTAATCAACTCTCTGGTGGGCAACAACAAAGAGTTGCCCTTGCACGAGCCATGGTGATGCAGCCGAAAGTTCTCCTTTTTGATGAGCCACTTAGTAATCTTGATGCAAAACTACGTGCCCAGATGCGAATTGAAATTCGAGAGGTCCAGCAGCGCCTTGGTATTACCAGTATCTTCGTTACTCATGACCAAGATGAAGCGATGAGTATCTCTGATCGAATTGTCGTTATGCGTAATGCGAAGATTGAACAGGTAGGAATTCCAGCGGATGTGTATCTACGCCCTGCTTCGGTTTTTGTCGCTGACTTCATAGGTATTTCTAACTTTCTCACAGTAGAAGGAGTCTCCAAGTCAGGTACTAACAAAGCATCTGTCAGCGTCCTAGGTCGCCAAATGGAAGTTCCTGCTCACAAAGATGCACTGGCCTCTGAAAGCATCCTTCTGGTTCGCCCAGAATCAATTCGAGTCAAGCGAGCCGAGAGTGGCAACGTAACCATCTCGGGAACACAAGGTCAGGTAAAGCAGGTTGTCTTCTACGGCCAGCATGTTGAATATAGAATCCAAACACAAGTTGGAATTATCATCGCTGTTGTATCAGATCCGATATTTAGCGAGATCGTACCTGTGGGCGAGTTTGCAGAATTTTCATTCGATCCTAATAGATCGTGGTTATTGCCTGCTGATAAGAAATAACACAAATAAGTGTCAAAGATAGCTTTCCTCTTTGATCTGGATGGAACATTGGTTAATTCGCAAGTTGCTGTTCATGAATCATGGATGCAGATTGCGGATGAGGCGGGCTTTCATTTACCTAACCTAGATGGGATGCACGGGCTACCTGCTGCAGTCTCACTAAAAAAGTTGATGCCGGATCGTGCCGATGAAGAGATCACTCGTTGGGCTAAAAGACTTGAGCGAGTTGAAATTGTTGCAGCTCATAGCGTCTTTGCCGTAGATGGAGCGATAGAACTTTTGAGTAATCTCAGCACTTTGCAGATTCCTTGGACGATCGTAACTTCGTGCACAATGGATTTAGCCCGCGCTCGTGCGGGTGCTGCCGGCATTTCTATGCCAGAGCATTCGGTCACATTTGATCAAGTCACACATGGCAAACCAAACCCAGAGCCATTCTTGCTCGGTGCAGAGCGCCTTGGAGTTCCCGCTGAAATCTGTTGGGGAATTGAAGATGCTCCTGGTGGAGTTCGCGCCGCCAAGAGCGCCGGATGTACCGTTGCTGCTGTCTTGACTACACATAGCGAAGATGAGCTCTTGGAAGCAGATCACCACTTGGAATCACTAGATCAACTAATGATTCTCTGTGGGCTCGTTGCGCCCGGCTAGTGCAATAGAATAAAGAACCCACACGGGACGGTAGCTCAGTTGGTTAGAGCCCCGAACTCATAATTCGGTCGTCGTCGGTTCAAGTCCGACCCGTCCCACCATCGCTTACTTTCGAAGTGGGCCTTGTAGCGCTTTCTCAAGAACGTTTTTACTCACAACGCGAGTGAATTCTCCGATGTCAGATTTCTCTGGAGCGCTCAGGCCTTTGGTTACCCATCCCATTGTTCCAGTGGAGAAATTTCCACCAGCACTTCCATCAGATGTCACAAGAATCATATTCATTCGACCAAAACGAGGGGCATACCATTTGGTACCGCATCTCACTTTTGCTTCGGCTAAGTTGATTACAGTTCCCATCGTTGAAGAACTTGAGAGGAGAGAATCTACTTCGGGCCCAACAAGCCCCTCTAAATCAAGATTTTCAAAGTCTGCAACTCCTTGAAAGACAAAAGATTGCGGCTCTTTTAACTCCAAGTTTCCACTCGCCGGAAAGCACTTATATTCCAAACCAGTGAGTTCAGGTTCTGGTTTACCCAGGTCGCGGAATTTAATTGTGGCGTTCTCTTTATTGGGGTCTTCCTCCGCCGACTTGAAGATCTCCATTACTAAGTGGCTATCAGGGTTTGATCTCACAAGTCGCGTATTCCAATACCCTGCATTTGCTCCGAAGAAGACTGTATTGAGTCCGCGCTTGCGAGCTTCGATGACATTTTCACGCTCTTGCATCGTCCAGTATTCATCGTGGCCAGCGGTGATGAGGACTTTTTTGTTTGCGAGTAGTTTCTTATCAAAGTGAAGATCTGTGTCAGCAACATAGCTCACATCAAGTCCGAGCTTTTCAATGTAGACGATTAGAGGATGGACATAGCGAAGATATTTGCCCGCTCCATTACCTTCATCAAAGGGTTTTCTGAAGTCAACTACCCGTAGGCGAGATTTAAATCCGTCCGGCCCGCCGTAGGTATCGGCACCAGTCCAGCTGTTATAGGCCTGCATTGTCATCGTGGGAACTGAAAATACTGCCTTAGCTTTAGCAACTTTTTCTCTCAAAATGATTGGGATATAGCTTGAGTATTTATCGCTATCTCGAATAACAAAAAGGTACATTCCGTGTGGAAATGAACTCGTGTTGATCTCTAGATTGGCTTTCCAATACTGTGAGTCACGCTTTGATTGATCTAAGCAGCGAGTCTTTTTTGAAGTAAAAATTCGCCTACCTTGACCTTCTTCGTAATAACCCACTCGAATAGCCTCTAGATAGTAATCCGTCGAAGGGCAACTGATTTTGAACTTAATCGATGCGCCAACAATGTAGGACATCGAGTCGGAATAGCCAGCGGTGCTTCGCCTTGTCTCTTCTTTCTTAATCTTCCAATTGAACTTCTCGGATGCAATCGCATGTGTGGGAGGGTGAATCAATGCTCCACACAGCATGACGCTGAGTCCAAGGCGCTTGGCTTTTTTCACCGAATAATCGTATGACACCTACCGATCGGAGCGCTCACAGACATTCTTCCCTACATCATCTCCCGATGTGGTCACTTCCTTCTACCTAATGCCTGCAATAATAAGCGGTGTGAAACCTCTGCGATTTTTAACTGACCGCCTTACTCGTCGCCAGAACGGGCATCAAGGATTTATTGGGTTTAGGCACGCAAACGGAGTCGGCATCAGAAGTAAGTATTACGTCATTCCACTTTCCCGTGGAGCGTCTGGCTTTACCCGTGCGATAGCAATCGATGCATCACTTACCTTGATTGAAAATCACACTCTTGCCAGTGATCTCACTTCAATGAACGAAGTAGTCCACACCTTTCTACCTCAATTAGCACGCCATAGACACACCGCAGGAATCTTCATCATCGCAGTTGGTGATGAATCGATTTCAGCAGCAGAGGTTGCAGCAGGGGTTCAAGCCATCGGAACTCCTTGTGAGTACATAGTTATCAATGATTTTGCCGATCTGGAGATGGCAACAAATCTGACATTAGGAACTGCGCAGGAGTTAAAGACGATGGCACTTTCGGGTATAGATCGCATTGAAGAGAGTGATCTCACTATTACCTATCAGGAAGAACCCGCATGCTTGACTCAACTCGTAGCCCTCCTAGAGAAGAACAAATTTGCTGTGCGCCTTCATCAGATGAGCCCAACAGATAAAGGCGAGTTGTCATCTTTGGCGCTGGAAGGTTCGCATGCGATCCTCTCATTCGTTGCAGAAGATCAATACCCCTCAGGAACCCTAGTCACACCCGTTATCAATGTGGCGAGCGATTCGGATTTTCATCGGGCAATATCAACTGAATTTGATCTTAGCCATGAGAGCTCCGTTGCCGAGATCGTGCAGAAAGTCCAGGAAGTCTTTGGAATGATTCCCACCATCAGTGAAGCGCTAGGTACACATGAACCACTATTTAAAAGCAATGTGCCATCACTTAATGATGTTGCTGATCCAAATGAAATCTGTCTTATTCCGGCCAACCCTGTTCTCATCTCATTCTTAATTGATCTTGTCTCAAACCAGTCAGGATTTTTCCTCAAGGATTGGGAGAGCTTTGAGGGGCAGGGGGTTGCCGCGAAAAGGATCCTTGTAATCGGAACAGGCGGTGCTGGTGATGAGATTTTTAATTCATTTGAGTCAGACTCAAGTGTGAAGAAGTTGAGCGTTTCAGAGTTCGGCTCATTTCACGGATTGGCAACTGCCATCTTGGCTGAGGCTTAGTTATCTGTGCAAAGAGATACCCCTCGCGCATCTGCGCGAGGGGTATCTCTTTTTAATCTACTGATTAATTATCTCTTGCTCTCGTAGTACTTACGGTTGGCAACGGCTGCCGCCTTTGCAACTGTATTGAGCTTGTCGACGATAACCTTTGCAGCACCTTCAGGGGTCTGTGAACCTGTGAGACACCTCTGGAACTCAGGAAGACATGTGAGATCACGCCATGCTGTAAGGCCTGGGAATGTATATGTCTTTGGCAAAGTTCCAAGGCCTGCTATCGCTGTATCGAACTGGCGATTGTCGGCGATGAACGAATCTTTCGCTGCATCGGTTGAAGTTGGGAAGTAACCTGTCGCCTTGAGGAATATAGTCTGAGCAGCTGGGCTACCGAGGAATGCGCAATATTCAAATGCAGCATCTGGGTTCTTCGTATGTTGGAAGACACCATTTGCGAGAGGCGCTTGGAAGCCAAATTGGTCCTTTGGACCCTTTGGCCGTGCAAGTGTCATAACTTCGGAGCCATACTTTAGGTTCTTGCCAACATCGATGAAGCTACCACCATGGTGCATCACCATCGCTGCTTTACCTGTGTAGAAGTTGCTAAAGATCTGCGCGTAACCATCTGTAGCAACCGTTGGAACTACTGCCTTATCTTTTACAGCCAAATTGACCCAGAAGCGCATCGCAGCGACTGCAGCATCGAGGGACAAGGTTGCCTTATAGGAAGGTGAGATAATTGAACCGTTATACGCGTGAAGAGCGTTGACGATAAATCCACCGCCACCTGATCCTCCGCGCATTGCAAATCCGTACTGACCCTTGCTTGGATTGGTACATGCAATCGCTGCTTCACGGAATTCTTCCATGGTTGTTGGCTCTTTCTTGATTCCAGCGGCCTCAAAAAAGTCCTTGCGGTAATAAGTCCAGTCGATAAATGTAAAGAAGGGAACGCCGTAGACTTTGCGTGCGGCGGTAAATGCTGCTGTGTCTCCTGCAACAGAATCCTTACCTGGCCACTGCTTGTTATATGTTGTGATATCGCGCAAGCCACCAATTCGTTGCATGTCGGTAAAGCGCGAGACATCGATCATTACAGCATCTGGACCACTTTTTGCAGTTGTCGATGCGATGTACTTGGCCATCCAATCATCGTTGGTAACCGTCTGAATATCCGCCTGGATTGCAGGTGATGCCTTCTTAAATGCTTCTGTCGTCTCAGCAAATGCCGCACGCTCCGGAGCGCCTGTGAAGTGGTTCCAGTAAGTCATCTTGCCGGTGCCTTTTTTATTTACACGAGCGGCGAAGGCAGATGATGCTGAAGTCCCCAACGTCGCCAAGGTTCCCGCAACAGCACTGAACTTAAATAGAGTTCTGCGGGAGAGATTGCCAATAAAGTTCTGCATATTGAACTTCTTTCTATGCGTGCCCCACCCGATGTAAGGCGTGAACTGAGGTTAATAACTCGTGAATAGAAGGTCAATAGAAAACGCCAGAAAAATATAGGATCTTACAGAGAAAATATACGATCCAGATCCGACCTTTTGCCTAGTCTTTTAGGCTTCCGGCGGTGATTCCAGCGACCATCTTGCGCCCAACGAGGGCAAAGCCGATGACCACAGGTAAGAGGCTCAATATTGAGGTGGCGGTGAGCGCCTCCCATGGAAGCTGGAACTCCCCAATCATCTCGCGCAAGCCCACTGGCCAGGTTCGCGTGCGATCTGATGAGGTAAGGAGCAGGGCAAAGAGAACATCGTTCCAGGCGGTGATCGCAGTCAGAGTGCCAGTCGCGGCAAGTCCCGGAAGAACAAGAGGAATTGAGACACGCCACATGGCACCCATGCGTGAACAACCATCAATACGCGCGGCATTTTCTAGATCTGGTGGAAGTGAATCGAAGAACCCTTTCATCAACCAGATGGTTGCTGGCAAAGTGAAGGTTGTATACGCAAGAGTTAATCCCATGTAGCTATCCAGAAGTCCCAACCTATTCATAAAGAGATACATAGGAATCAGTAGCAGCACACCGGGAATCAAGCGAATCGCTAAGTAAACAAGTAGCACACCTTGTCGTCCTCGAAACTTACTTCTTGAAAGTGCATATCCAGCAAATGTGCCAAGGGTCAAACTGATAATCACAGTCATTGTGCTAACAATCAGACTGTTTTTCATCAACATTGGGAAATTGGTATCCCGCCAGACACCAAAATAAGCGTCAAAACTTAAATTAGAGAGACCGATTTTTGTTGGAAACTTATTTATATCCACATTTGTTCGAAGAGAGGTGTAGAAAGTCCATATCAAGGGAAGAACAGCAAATAGCCCTAAGAATCCAATTCCCATGTTTACTAGATGATAAGAGACCGGACGCTTCTTCTTTACGGTTGCCACTAGTCTTCCTTTCCAAACCTAGCAAAACGGATATAGACCATGGCAAAACCAGCGATTGCAGCTAATACCGCTACCGAAATAGCAGATGAATAACCAAAGTCATAACTGAGGAACGCTATTTGGAAAGCAAGTAAAGGTAGTACTGTGGTGGCATCTCCTGGCCCACCATTTGTCATAAGCAGAACAAGAGTCGGAGAGTTAATCAAGTGGATCACACCCAGAATCGATGAAACAACAATCACTGGTGAGATCAGTGGCAAAATCACATACCTAAAGTGCTGCCAGCTATTTGCACCATCGACTGCAGTTGACTCTCTCATATCCTTGGGAATTCCCTGGATCGCTGCGAGTAAGAAAAGCATAAAGAATGGATACGAAGCCCATAAATCCACAAAGAGGACGGCGTAGATTGCAAGTTCAGGGTTACTCCAAAGACCAGCCGGTCCAAAAGAGATACCAACGCCTTCTAGCATTTTGATCAAAACTCCTGAATTCTGATCAAGAATAAAGCGCCACATATACGCAGTCACAACGGGTGGTGTAAACCAAGGCAGGACAACGAGCACTCTGATCAAGCCAATGTATTTACGATCTTGACTTAGTAACATCGCGGCACCAAGACCAACAGCTAACTGTGTGATTAAACCAACGACCATAAAGATAAGAGTGTTTTTTGCTGCAAGGAGAAAGAGTGAATCCCTAAACATCTGCCTAAAGTTTTCGAGGCCAATGAAGGTAGAGTCAGGTCCTTCAAGCAAAACTGTTCGGGTGAAGCTTAGATAGATACCGCGGTATAGAGGATAGAAAATAAATGCAATAACAAGGATCATGCTTGGCGCTAAGAGGATCCATGCAAAATACTTACCCTCAAGAATTGATTTAAATCCACGTAAGGGTGAACCCACCAACGTCTTCGTGCTCATGGGGTAAAGGTAGAGATGGCAATATGAGGTGTCAATGGAATGTGGCAGGAAAATATAGGATATTTTCTTGAAGGCCAAGCCAGAATCAGGACCCTAAATCAGATTGGGGGGCTTGATTGAGCCTCGAAAGGCGGCCATCGCTGAAGGAATCTCAGTTGACCAGGTCAATAGCTCGTCATGGGCGCTGCTAGTAAAGCGCTCATCTTTTAACGTATTAAGAAAAGTACGAAGGTCACGATAAAAATCGAATGGGTCACAGATAACGATAGGTTTCTGGTGATAACCAAGATGCCGTGCGACCCAGATCTCCATGAACTCTTCCATCGTGCCAATCCCGCCAGGCAAAATCAGAAATCCATTGGAGAGATCTTCCAGCATCGCCTTTCGAGAACGCATCGACTCAGTGATGAACAATTCTGTGGCATCTTCATCAGCAAACTCTTTGCCCACAAGTTTCTGAGGAATAACTCCAAATGTTTTGCCACCGACGCTGCGGGCACCGCGCGAAACCGAGCCCATCATCGACAAAGTTCCGCCACCCCACGCAACATCCCAACCCTGTTCTGCTATTGCCTTCCCGACCTCAAAGCCAAAATCAACATACTTCTGGTCAATCTTGGTCGATGCAGAACAAAAGACGGCGATACGCATGGTCGCATAATGCCACGAAAAGTTCTGGTCTGTAAGATCAAACCATGATGAAGATTGCCTGGGGCCAAGGTGTGTGGATCAATCCGCCAGTTAACTCAGATGAAGATTCTGACCACCTCCTTGTTACCGCTGCTCACGAAAGTGACTTCTGGCGAAACACTTCATATGGATTTATTCATGACTCAGGTCATGCGCTGGTGAAAGATTTTTCTGATGGCACGGCTATGGAAATTTCTTTCATTTTAGATTACGTCGGACAGTTCGATCAGGCTGGAGTAATTGTTTATAGCGATAGCGAACACTGGATCAAAGCGGGCGTAGAAAGTGCGGATGGCTTCCCTCAAGTTGGTGCAGTCGTCACGGCGATTAATTCAGATTGGTCACTGGCACCCGTCCCCCACTGGATGGGTAAAGAGGTAACTGTTCGTGCAAGTCGCGCGGGAAATGCGCTGACTATTCGTGCCCGCTGTGGAGACGAAGATCAATTGATCAGAGTCGCACCAATTGATCCCGTGCGATCATGGAGAGCAGGACCTCACTGCGCGAGTCCCGTAAGTACCTCACTTGATATTCGATTTACAGGGTGGGTACAAGGGGTTGCTGATACATCTCTTCACTAAAAACTATCCACCAAATAAATTCTTTAAAAGGTTTTCACTGGGCCACCTGGGATGGAATTATCAAAGGGGAAGAACGGTCGCTGCATCTGCTTATAGACCAATGATTTGCAGGTAGCTGGAGTTGGTCCAGGAGAATCAATAACATAAAAATTGTCAGCAATTGGACTATATGTCATAAAGTAATTCATCGGATTCTTCACCACTATCAACTGATAATCGGCTGGATCTAATCCTAATGATCGATATTGCTCGTCTCGCCATTCATACGTTGGAAAAGTTGCAATGACGATATCAATTGCACCCACTCTCACGACAGCAGTGGGACCCATATGACCACTAGCACCGTCCCACACTCCACCTTGATACATAAAATCTCCGTCACTTATTTTTAACACACGACCTGTAAGACTTACCGGTGGTCCCCACTTTTTATCTATCTCCGCCCCAACAGATAGATGAACTTCTGATCCAATTCCCGCCGCAATCGCTGTTGCGGCCGCATGAGGTGATACAACTGGATAGATTGCCTTTATATTTGTGTCAATCTCAAGCAATGCGCGAAGTACCGCTACACAATCCCCGGCTGATCCTCCGCCGCAGGTATCGGCAACCTCAGTAAGTACTGACTTACTGGGTACTTTTTTAATAGCATCCCGAATTGCGGCATCGGCTTTCCAAACTTTAGGTTCGAATTCTTGTCGGCGATCCCAATATTCTTGCGCAATCTCCCGCGCCATTGTGGCAGCGGCTTCGGGATCATTGTCTGTGACTATGAGAGCACCACTTCCCATTTCGGGACGGTCGATATATGGGTGTACTAAGAAAACGCTACTAGAGAGACACTTTCCTGCGTGCTCCCATTCTTTTGCTTTTCTCATCAAATCATAAAATGGGCCAGGTCTTTCGGTGGAAGCATTGATAGCACTAGTCAAGACCGGAACGCGCGCCATGACTTGTACTGGGAGTACTTCCTTGTTAATCGTTCTCACAATGAGTTTGGCTGCCCGAGCACCAGTTGTGAATGAGTCCATATGTGGATACGTCTCCCAACCAAACAATGCGGTCGACAATGAAACCATCTTCTCAGTTATATGGGCGTGTAAATCAAGAGTAACCATGATGGGAATGTCATTGCCCACTACTTTGCGAACTGATTGCAGCAACTCACCTTCTATATCAGCCACACTCACAGATACCGCCGCTCCATGCAAAAGCAACAAAACACCATCGAGCTGGCCGGCTTGTTCTGTAAGTTCAATTATCTCGTCATGAAATTTTGTAAAGCATTGGTCAGTCAGCGCGCCCCCAGGAATTGTTGATGTGAAGAGCAGCGGAACTGGAAGAAAATCTGGGTACTTAGCTAACTCGCTTAGTGCTCCTCCGACGACTCCATCACTTCTTTCTAACATCTGCTGACCGCGTAATAATTCAACTCGCTCAAAATCATCTTCAGTAATCAATGCACTCGTGAAGTCATTACATTCGGTCAGGATTCCAGCAATCGCAATTCTTTTCACTCAATAACTCCTTCTTTCAAGGCTCTTCAATCATGCTATACCTGCGATCCAGCACCGTTCAATCCCTGCGGCTCAGATGAATTGGAAGTGCCGCGTTTATTCACAACACAGCAGCGCTTTTAGCCTCTAGGGGTAGCCCGATCGCTGCAACTCAGGTAATCGATTACATCCCAGAAGCGATTGGAAAGATTCGCTAAGTAGCACGGTTGAGCAAGGTGAATGCATTTCTGAGCGCTACCGTGATCTATGAGCACTGCAACACTTCCTAGGGTAATGATTGCTACTGAAGATGCTTTTGAATTAATGACAGTCTCTGCCTCGCTTCGACTTCACGGTGTAAACATTGTGGCCGAGGTCCAGAATCAGATTGTCGCCGAGAATACATTCAGGTCGCTACAACCAGAAGTTGTTCTCTTTGATCTCTTGTTTGCAGATTCGCACGTCATAGAGATGATCATTGGATTTAGAAAAACAAATCCAGAACTTGGCATTGTCATCATGACCGCTTGCGTTGATCTGCGACTTCTGGGGATTCCGGCCACATCAATTCCGCGCGGAGTGCAGATTATTCTCAAAAGCTCAATTGCCGATTTAGCAATCCTTAACTCTGCAATTATCCGATCTCTAGAATCTTCTTCTATCGCAGCGACTGCTCAGTGGGTCACAGGTAACGCTTCAACATATGAAGGCAATATCGCATCCATTATCCATGAATTCACTGACATACAAGTCGCCACATTGAGATTGTTAGCGCAAGGGTTAAGTAATTCTGAGATCGCTAAGGTTCGATTTGTCAGCGAAAAATCAGTGGAACAGATCGTGGCGCGAATTGCTCAGCACCTTCACGTCTCACCGGATCGCACCAAGAATCTTCGAGTTGTCATCACGGGTGAATACTTCAAGTGCATAGGTGCTCCTCGCCACCTCTAAATCCATCTCGGTTGCTAGAGTAGGATCATGAGCACATCCCTGACGTTGGCAGATCTGCGCTCACGTTGGAATGAAGTCTTAGATATTCTTGAAGAGAATGACCGCATCATCTGGATGGCCTTCTTTGATGCCCGTCTTGCCTCACTTGAAGACTCAGTTCTTACTCTTGATTACTCAGATAGCGCTAAATTCGGTGGCGCTCACGGGTATAGCAATACACGAGTGAAGCAATTGGAGTTACTCCAAGATGCGATTAAGCAAATTTTTGACGTTGAGCTAGAGATTCGACAAATTCCATGAAGAAATCTCTCATTGCTCTATCGATGACTCTCATCGCCGGACTTCTATATTCAACGCCAACTTATGCTGCTGGCTCGACGCTGACCATGTCACTGAATCAAACACCAGGTCGCTCAGAACCTATTGTCACGCTCTTTGGACAAATAAAGCCAGCCAGATCAAATGTTCCAGTAACTGTTCAAGTTTTTCTCAAAGGGAAATGGCAAGACACTCGTTTTTCAACCAAGAGTGCAAAGGTCGGAACTTGGCGAGTAGTTGCGGTTGCAACAGCCCTTGATGCGAAGATGAAGTATCGGGCAAAGGCGAAAGTTTCTGGCAAGCTTCTTTACTCAACTGCGCGTGAGATCGTCATCAAACCCACACCAGAGATGATTGATGGCTCGCCTTTAGTGGTTCATTCCAATGGTCCAGGTGGACGTATTCATGGATCTGATGTCAGTAGATGGCAGCACCCTAATGATGAACCCATTGATTTTGTTAAAAAATATAAAGCGGGACTTCGATTTGTCATGATTAAGGCATCTGATTCCCGAGATGATTCAGATGCGCTTGCACTTAAATACGTGATCATGGATCGCTCAGCGGCACAAGCTGCTGGGATATATACAGGCTTTTATCACTATGCATATATGCCTGATTCAAAGGATCCTGAAACGATTAAGAGTGATGCTGCGGCACAAGCACAGAAGGTCCTATGGCGCTTAGCAGCACTTGGTGGATATAACGAGATGGATCTTCCCTACGCACTTGATCTTGAGAATAATTGTGTTCTCTACGATAAATCTGGTTGCGTTAAGTATGCAAGCAAACAAGCTGTAACGCTCTGGGCAAAGACTTTTCTAGCAATCGTGAAAGAGAAAACCGGTCGCACACCAATCCTTTATTCATATCCAGCATTCTTGGAAAATGCGATGATCCGAGATGAGGAACTTGCGCAATATCCATTATGGCTCGCGCAGTACGGAATTGATCCAGCAGATCCGATCGCACAGCCTGGACTCAAGCCTGGTGGTTGCTATGTGCATTCATGGACTTCAATTAATTGCTCTTCACAGTGGATCATCTGGCAATACACATCATGTGGCATTGCACCTAAATATGGAGTACCTGGAAATAGGCTTGACCTCAATGTTTTTCGCGGAACTCAAGATGACTTCCTGGCGCTAGCAACCGGAACATGGACACCAGCACCTGGAGATTTCATGCCTAAGAATGAAACATCTACGATTTCAATTACATCAGTGAGGGCCAGTTCAACCGATAAAAATGCCATAGTAAAAGTTGAAGTATTTCGACCAACAGGACTTCCCGTTGTGACAGGAACCGTTCGTTTCTATCCAAATGCAACTAATCGTCCAGAAAACTTACTTGATCAGAGAGTTGATCGCTCTACCAGCGGCGCTTGGACATTAACAATTAAGGGATTGCCGGCAGGAACATGGCCAGGTCACATTGGCTTTGTCGATGCCACTGGTACTCACGCAAAGATTCGCACGCCTATTGAATTTGTGATTACACAAGGGCCAACTCCTACGCCTTCACCAACGCCAACGAAGACTCCTGAAAAACCAAAGCCTGCCTTCGATAGCTGTGCTAAACAGATCAAGAATTAATCGAATTCAGAGGCAAAAGGGCTGATGTTCCGCGTCAATTGATTTTTTTCCCAACTCAATCGCTAGAGTAGTGCCATTATGAGTCAGGTGATCAAACTCGATAGCGGAGTTATTCGCAGCGATCTACCCATGGCCGATGGGCGAACTATTCGCTATTACGACAGTGCGCCACATACTCGTACCGCATCCGACACTCGCCCTGTTGAAGATCAACCTGGCATTGGTGAATTGCGACTTGATCCACTTCTCAATGAATGGGTTGTCATGGCAGCGCATCGTCAAGGTCGCGTCTTCTTGCCACCGAAAGAGCTCTGCCCTTTATGCCCCACACGTTCAGATCTGTTGAGCGAGATTCCAGATAGTAGTTACGAAGTAGTCGTCTTTGACAATCGCTCTCCTTCACTTCGCGCTCCAGAAGGTGATTGGGCCCTTCCAGACATTCTTGGAACAGATACAGATGCTGGGACTGCAGCAGGTAAATGTGAAGTAATTTGTTTTACAGATAATCACGGCGGCTCATTTGCGGATCTCTCTGAAAGACAAGTGCGCACGTTGATGGAAGCGTGGCGTGATCGAGTGCGCGAACTATCAACTCATTCCTACATTAGACATATTGCACCGTTTGAAAACCGTGGCGAAGAGGTAGGCGTCACACTCTTTCATCCACACGGACAGATTTATGCATATTCATATATTCCTGCACGAGTGGAGAAGATGTTAGAGGTTGCAAAGGCTCATCATGGAGAGACTGGTCGAGTGCTCTTTGATGATGTCGTTGCTCGCGAATTACGCGATGGTGATCGCATCATCGCTAGAAATGAACACTGGGTGGCATTTGTCCCATACGCTGCCAGATACCCATTCGAGATTCACGTTGCCCCACTTTCTCCTGTTGCAGATTTAGCGGGCCTTTCAGCAGAACAAGCTGATGCCTTCCCAGCAATTTCAATTGAAGTGATGAAACGTCTTGATGGAGTCTTTGGAATAGCGATGGCTTACATTGCAACATGGCATCAAGCACCGGTGCGTGAAGGACGCGAGTACTTGCGTCTACATTGGCAGATTGCAAGTGTTCGCCGCGCCCCTGGCAAATTAAAGTATTTAGCAGGTAGTGAGTCAGCAATGGGTGCATTCATTATGGATCTCAAGCCTGAACAATCTGCCGGTCAATTACGCGACGTACAATTGTAAATGTCAGACTGGCTCGCTCCTGATGTAATCGCATCTGCACCTGGGCGTGTGAATCTAATTGGTGAACACATTGATTTCAGCCAGGGCTTTGTTCTCCCTTTCGCCATTGAAGATCGCACCTTTGCTCGCATTCGAAAGCGTGAAGATCGAGAGATTCACATTCGTTCGGCCCAACGCCCTGATCACCTCATTACAACTTCACTAGATCATTTGAAACCGCGAGGTGATGGGGATTGGGAGCGTTATGTCCTAGGTGTGATCTGGGCACTTAACATTCAAAGCGGTGTGGATATTGAAATTGACGGGCACGTTCCACTCGGTGCAGGGCTTTCCTCATCTGCGGCCCTTGAATGTGCCGTCGCCCTTGCACTCAATGAGTTATTCGCATATGGCTATTCGCGTAAAGAGTTAGCGCTCCTGGCACAGAAGGCGGAGAACGATTACGTAGGTGTTCCGTGCGGCATCATGGATCAATCTGTCTCCCTTATGGCCAAGTCAGGTTCCGCGCTTTTACTTGATTGCCGCGATCTTGACACACGCTTAGTGCCATTTGATTTGGCAGCCTCTGGTCTGCAATTGCTCATTATTGATACTCAGGTTCAGCACGCGCTCGTTGATGGTGGATACGCCCAGCGTCGACAATCATGTGAAAGTGTTGTTGCAAAACTAGAAATTGCCTCACTTCGAGATTTATCTCTGATTGCACTCGATAGTGCGCAAGATCAAATAACCGCCGAAGAGTACAAACGAGCACATCACGCTGTAACAGAGATTGCTCGCGTGCTGAAAGCAGTTGATGCCCTCACAGATAAAGACTTCACAACTTTAGGTCAATTGATGAGCGCATCCCATCACTCACTTCGTGATGATTATGAAGTCTCTTGCCCTGAACTTAATTGCACAGTAGAAACAGCGATCTCACATGGTGCCATTGGTGCGCGAATGGTCGGTGGTGGTTTTGGCGGAAGTGCGATTGCCTTGGCTGATCAGGCAAAGATTGCTGAGATCGAAGATGCCATCAGAGTCGCATTTGCTTCCGCAGGATTTCATGCCCCTCGCTTCTTCACATCACTTCCCAGTGATGGCGCAAGAATTGAACCGCTTACTTAAATTTCACCGCGATCAAGTCCTTGTAATACTTCTACCGCCCTCTCTTTCAACTCAGGTAAATCCGAGAGTCGCTTAATTCCAAAGAGTTGTTGGCTCATCCGGTGATTCTTAGCAAAGTCCTCACGGTGGCGATCAAGAAAATCCCAGTACAACGTTGTAAATGGGCAAGCCGTATCACCCACGCGTAACTTGGGGTTGTATGCACAGCTCTTGCAAAATGTACTCATGCGCGAGATGTAAGCACCACCTGCTGCATAAGGTTTTGTCATCATCGCTCCCCCATCTGCATGCAGTCCCATTCCAATGACATTGGGGACCATCACCCACTCAGAGGCATCGACGAAATTCTCACGCATCCAATCAAGAAATTCTTGAGGATTGCTCCCAGTGATCAACGCTAAATTACTTAAAACCATGAGTCGTGGAATGTGATGAACCCACGCGCGATCCTGGATATCGCTCACAATAGATTTCACACAATTCATAGATGTCTTACTCGGATCGGTAAAGAGAGGGAGTAGGGGACGATTAGCGTTCAACTGATTATTTTCTCGGTAATCTTCGCCGAGAAACCAATACATCCCATTTACATACTCTCGCCATCCGATTATCTGCCTGATAAATCCTTCACACGAAGCAATTGGAATTGCTCCCGAATCAAAGGCAGCAACGGCAGCCTCTATGACCTCCGAAGGATGAAGTAACCCGTTGTTGATGTAAGGGCTTAAAAGCGAATGATGAAGTGCCCAGTTATCTGTTGGCATCGCATCTTCGTAAGGGCCAAACTCAGCAAAGTGATTGTCAATGAAATTCTCGAGCGCCTTGAGTGCCCCAGCACGTGTAGTAGCCCAGGTACTTGGAGCATCAATCCCTAATTGTTTGGCAACACTGTGATCAATGTCATCGGGAGCGAATTCAAGATAGGGAGGCCATGTGTAATTCTTTGGAGGAGGCAATCGATTCTCTTTATCGAAGTTCCACGCTCCACCCACTGGTGAATTCCCCTCGACAAGTACTCCAAGACGTATCCGCTGACCACGATAAAAGTTCTCCATAAGAAAACTCTTCTGGGATGAAGCCCAGCTTTGAAAGAGAGGGCGAGGGGTAAGGAAGAAATCATTGTCGATGAAAGTCACACCGTGAGCCGATAAATTCGTACTCTGCTTGAACGAGGAAGGTTCGGCGCAGACGATAGGAAGCTCACCATACTGAGCGCGTATCAGATCTAAACCGTCAATCGTTGTTGCACTGGTTACGTACTCAACGGTGAATCCCTCAGCCCGCAGGCTTTGCGCAAAGTGTTGGGCACTTGAAATCAAGAAGTGAAGTCGCAGTAGATGCCAGGGGCGCACCGTGGTCATGCGCGTACTTTCAACTAGAACGATGAGATCACTACGTGGATCTGCATCTTTGAGGACACCAAAGTCTCGGTGAAGATGATCAAAGGCAATGTAGAGAATGCGCTTCATTACGAGCGAAAAAGCTATGTAGTGACGGGTTCGATTGAAATTACGTTAACGCCACCCATTGCTGAAAGTACTGTCACAAGATCTCTCGGATCTGTGCCAGGCACGGCAACAAGGAATTCGTCATAACCAACGCCATCTTTTGATTCCAAGACGCTCAATGACCGGATGTCACAACCAGCAGCACCGATTGCAGATGCGATCGCTCCGAGTGAACCGGGTTGATCCGGCAGTGAAATCTTGAGTTGGAATAAGGCCATATCCGAACTCTACATGGATGGGGCGCTGCCAAGAGTTACCTTGAAGCTCTTGCTGCCACCGTTATTTGGTAGATCGACCACAACAGTGACTGTGCTTCCTGGCGCATATGAACGAATCTTGACGATCGCCGCCTCATTGTCAGGAATTCTTACTCCATCAATTGAACGAATAATTGATCCCACTGGAATTCCAGCCTTCTCAGCACCTTCACCTGGACTTAAACGCTGAATACGAGCGCCAATCCCAGTAAATTCCACATCAAAGAAAACTCCAAGTACTGGTCGTGTTGATTTTCCAGTTGCGATGATTTCATCAATGACGCGCTTTGCCTCATTGATCGGAATTGAAAATCCGAGTCCAATTGATCCACTGACACCACCGGAAGAAAGCGTTGCAATCGCTGAGTTCACTCCGATAATTCTTCCTTGTGCATCAACGAGGGCTCCCCCTGAATTGCCAGGGTTAATAGCCGCATCTGTTTGAATGGCATTTACATACGATTCGCTACCGGCTGTTCCTGCCGTAACTGGACGATTGAGAGCCGAAATGATTCCGCTGGTCACTGTGCTGGCAAGTCCAAGTGGTGAACCGATTGCTAAGACAGGATCTCCAACAGAGACCTTAGAAGAATCACCGATTGCAATGGTTGGAAGATTTCCAGTTTTGATTGAGAGCACGGCGATGTCATACATTGGATCGCGCCCAACAATTGTTGCCGCAACTTGATCACCATTTGTAAACTCAACTCTGATTGTTCCGCCCGTTACGGCATCTTCAATCACGTGATTATTAGTAATGATAAAACTTCCATTTGCAGCGCTTCTGTAAATTGAGCCAGAGCCTGTGCCGCTACCGGCTGCTGCGGTCACTGAGATTGAAACAACTGTCGGCGTGACGAGTGAGGCAATCGCCTTAGCATTCATCGCTGGCCCGCCAATTTGAATCAGGGTGCGATTGGTTGGACAGGTGCCTGTTGCAGATAGGAAGAGTGCTCCTGTGCGCTTATCTGCACACGCAGCAATTGAAGAAGTGTTTTGTGTTGAAGCAACTGCGCCAACACCACCTGCGATAATTGCGCCAGCAAGAAATGCGGCTGCGAACTTTCCTGATCTCTTTAGCTTCATCTGTTTCATGCCCACCATTATCGTCCCTATGGCTTAAAAGAATCTGTGAGTCAGCCTTGAAAGAGTGCTGGCTCCCTCACTTGGATTCGAACCAAGAACCTGCCGATTAACAGTCGGCTGCTCTGCCGTTGAGCTATGAGGGAATGACGTTAAGCGCTGACTCTACCTCACGTGAGCGTGTGGGCGAAAATCGAAGGCGCTAAAGCGAGCCTATCGACAACTCATGTAGCCCGCGACGAGTGGTTTCTAGGGCGACAAGGGCTGCGAAGGCGCTGTTGTACTCATCGGGATTTTCTACAGGATTCAGACGTTGCAGATTTGATTTCAGATCAGCGATCGCCCGACTAATTCCAACTTCGCGAAGACGGGCAACGATACTTTCGATATAACGAGCAGAGACTTCTCCATCAGATCGAATCGGTTCAACGGTGAGTTCTGTAAATAGCGTTTTCATCCGTTCATCATTTACATCATCAATTGCAATTGCCGAACTCTTTTGCTCATCAATGGTTTTTTTCATTTCGATGTATGCAGGATGAGTAAAGGCTGTAGCTTCAATCTCGCTCCATGTTGTCACCAACTCAGGCATCTGCAAACGTGCTTTGAGCACTTCTCGTTCAAGTAGAAGACGAGGCTCTTGTGGATGCGGACGCCATGATTGATCAACTTGATCTGGCTCTTGTTCTTGAGGTGCACTTCGCCTAGCGCCTTGCCCTACTGCAGATGTCACAATCTCGACTTCAACGCCAAGCCATCCTGCGAGAAGTCTGGAGTACTCAGGCCTTAAGGACTTATCCCGAATCTGTGCCACAAGAGGAGCGGTTGCATTAAGTGCATTCACTCGACCTTCAGCGGTAGCAAGATTGTGAAGCTTGAGTTCAGTGCGAATTGCGAACTCAAAAAGTGGCACACGCTTTGCAATCAGATCACGCAGCGCAAGATCTCCTTTTAGCTGTCTGAGATCGCACGGATCTAATCCATCAGGTTCGACAGCAACAAATGTTTGAGTAACAAACTTTTGATCTTCGCTAAATGCTCGCATCGCTGCCTTTTGTCCCGCAGCATCCCCATCAAATGTGAAGATTACTTCGCCTCTGAAAGCATCGTCATCCATGAGTAGGCGGCGAATGATTCGGATGTGATCAGCACCGAAGGCGGTTCCACAGGTGGCAACTGCCGTTGTAATTCCAGCCATGTGGGCGGCCATCACATCGGTATACCCCTCAACGATTACGACTTGGCGCTTCTTTGCAATCTCTTTCTTCGCCATATCAAGCCCGTAAAGCACCTGGCTCTTTTTATAAATTGGTGTCTCAGATGTATTCAAATATTTAGGGCCCTGATCTTCTTCATCACTGGCAAGTTTTCGGGCACCAAATCCAACGACATCACCAGAGATGTCGCGTATTGGCCAGGTCAAGCGATTTCTAAATTTATCAATCGGGCCTCTCTCGCCCATCTTTGAAAGCCCTGCGAGTTCAAGTTCTTCAATACTGTATCCGGCTGCCCGTAAATATTTTGTCAATGCATCCCATGAATCAGGTGCGTACCCAACTCCAAAGATTGTGCATGCATCTTTATCAAAACCGCGTTTTGTTAATAGATCACGGCCGTGCGCAGCATCGGGTGACGTATTAAGTTGTTCTTGAAAGAATTGTGCTGCTAGCGCATTTGCTGCAACAAGTCTTGATCGATTAACAGAAGGTCCCGCTGGTGCGCTTCCACTCTCTTCATAACGCAGGGTGTAGCCGATTCGTTCGGCAAGTCGCTCAACTGTTTCAGTAAATGTCAGATGATCAATTTTCATAAGGAATGCGATTGCATCCCCACCTGTCTGACAACCAAAACAGTGAAAGTAACCCTTGCTTGGGGTTACATGGAAAGAAGGAGATTTCTCGTCGTGGAAAGGACAGAGGCCTTTTTTCTGACCTCCACCAGCAGATTTGAGTTGCACGTACTCGCCAACAACTTCATCGATCGGGGCGTGGTCACGGATGTGTGCAACATCCTCTGCTTTTATACGACCGGCCATATCCCCACTCTATCTAATCAGTCCTGCAGATGGGCGTGCAGGGCATATGCACCAGGATCAGTCAGGCTGGCAATCTGATCAATCACTACTCGCATTCGAGCAACATCGTTATCAGCCAATGCCCAGTCGTCGAGAAAAATAGGGTCCAACGCTGCAGGTGCTTTCGCGTAGAGCATCTCTACAAGTTCGGCGATCAGCTTTTTCTGCCCGGCATATCTTTCCTGTGATGCATCAGCGCTAATTAAGTAGTGGCCAGCAATAGATTTAAGGAAATCAACTTCGACTCTTTGCTCTCTCGGAATCTCAAGATTAGCGTTGTAGCGCATCAATGCACCCGCGCCATGAATTTCGCGCGTATGCATCTCGGCAGCAAGAACAAATCGACCAATCAATTGAGATGTTGAATCTTTCAATCGGGCAAGAGAGCGATGTGATCGATCATAGGTGCGAGGCCAGCAAGAGAGAGATTCGAGGCGAGTAAGTGCGGCGGCAACTTCGTCCTTGCTCGCATCACTTTTGTAGCTTGTCACCATCTCTGAATACAAAGTATCAAAATCTCGCTCAAAGTCAGAGACCTTTACGGTGCCAATAAAGATTGCATCTTCCAAATCGTGAACTGAGTACGCGCAGTCATCAGACCAATCCATGATCTGTGCTTCGATACATTGACGCCCATCAGGAGCGCTTTGACGCACCCAATTGAAAATTTCTACATCATCATCATAGACACCAAATTTACGTGGATTAGTTGCACGAGGCCACGGATATTTTGTCGCTGCATCAAGGCTGGCACGAGTCAGATTGAGGCCGACAGATTTTCCATCAGCATCGACTGTCTTTGCTTCGATACGTGTAAGCAATCTAAAACTCTGCGCATTTCCTTCAAAGCCACCAAAGTTTTCTGCAATTTCAGCCAGCGCTTCTTCACCGTTATGTCCAAATGGTGGATGACCTAGATCGTGTGAAAGACAAGCGGTTTCAAGAAGATCAGGATCTGCGCCAAGAGATTCGCCAAGTTCTCGACCAATTTGCGCACATTCCATAGAGTGCGACAAGCGCGTACGTTGGAAATCGTTCTCCCAAGGAACTGCAACCTGTGTTTTTGCTGCAAGTCGTCGCAGCGCTGCAGAATGAATAACGCGGGCGCGATCTCGCATGAACTCAGTGCGTCCTGAGCGTTTTGCTGGTTCAAAGAAGAACCGCTCTTGATCGCTCTGGCTATATGACATGGGCTTAGCCTAGGTGATCGCTGAGGTGAATTCCTCTGCGTCCTAAGGTGATGTATGAAAGATAGGCACCGGCTTCACGAATCAAGTAGCGATAACTAGATCCTTCAAGTGAGTTAGGCCCATCAGGAACTGGCGCACAGAATGGATCTGCGTCGAGATCGCGAGCCATTGTCATCGCGCGCTGGCAGTGAAACGGGTCAGTTGCAATTACAACACTTTTTATTGATCGCTCGCGCATCTCTTTCACATACACCTTTGTCTGGGTCAACGTATCGCGACCTTCAGGAAGAGCGATCACCGCATTACGTGGAACTCCATTATTGATCAGCCAGCGACGACCAGAGTCAGCTTCAGTTGTGCGATCACCTGGAGCACCCGATCCAACAGTGATGACAAGTGGTGCAACGCCGGCGCGAAATAATCTCACTGCTTGTTCAAGCCGAGCTTGTAGTACAGGACCAGGAGTTCCATCTAATTGCGCTGCACCAGGAATAACAATTACATCTGCCATTGCACGATCTGATGGGTTATTCGCTGAGTTCCATGTAACAAAGAGAGCGTAGGCAGGTATTGCAATGATGATGGCAATAAAAAGTGTGATGATGCGAAAAATGAATTTAAACATCATCCACCCGAGAACATATCTTCAGAATCTAAGGTGATAATCTCATCTGGATCATTGAGCCAGCCATCAGGAAGTGTTGGTGGACGACCATGGCTTGTGCGACCACGAGGTTTTTCAGCGACTTCAACTGGGTATGGCTGCTCATCTAATTGATCGAGCAGAAGACGAAATTCTGCAAGGGATCCAATCATGCCAAACTGTCTACGCAATTCACTTGGAACTCTAAATCCTTTGAGATACCAGGCCATATGTTTACGTAGATCACGACAGCCACGATCTTCTGATTCAAAGTATTCAACGATTAATTCGCCATGTCGATACATCACTTCACGAACTTGGTGCAGCGATGGCAATACTCGCTCATCACTGCCGACCATTGATTGCGTTAAGTCGGTAAAAAGCCAAGGGCGTCCTAAGCAGCCACGCCCAACAACAACTCCAGCGCATCCGGTCTGTTCCATCATGGCAACACCATCGCTGCCCGACCAGATATCGCCATTTCCTAAGACTGGAACTCCTGTGGGTTTGAGATGTTCCACCAACTGCGCAATGGCAGACCAATCTGCCTTTCCCTCATACATTTGTGCTGCGGTGCGCGCGTGTAGCGCCACCCAAGCAACGCCAAGATTTGCCGCGGATTGTGCTGCATCAAGATATGTAATGTGATCACTGTCGATACCGATACGCATCTTTACCGTCACTGGAATTCCAAAAGGCTTTGCCGCATTGACTGCTGCTTCAACAATTGATGTAAAGAGTTTGCGCTTATAGGGAAGTGCGGCTCCCCCACCTTTGCGAGTCACCTTTGGAACAGGGCAACCAAAATTCATATCAATGTGATCTGCCAAATTTTCGCGACCGATCATCTTCACCGCTTCGCTCATATGATGCGGATCAACGCTATACAACTGAATTGATCGCGGCCATTCTCCAGGGCCTGGCTCAATCATGCGCAGTGTTTCTGGAATGCGCTCTAGTAAAGCACGCGCTGTCACCATTTCAGATACGAAGAGCCCAGCACCCTGTTCGCGACACAACATGCGAAACGGTGCATTAGTAATTCCAGCCATTGGCGCTAGAACTACTGGTGAATCAAGCTGATACGTACCGCTTGATAGAGGAAGTGTTAGCAACCCAGTAGACGTGGCGCTAACCATGCCTGCACCTGATCAAGTGAGATTCGCTCTTGCGCCATTGTGTCGCGGTCACGAATTGTTACTGCATTATCTTCCAGAGTTTCAAAATCGATCGTGATGCAATACGGAGTACCGATCTCATCTTGGCGGCGATAACGACGGCCAATTGCGCCAGCATCATCGAAATCGATATTCCAATTCTTACGCAGTTGATCAGCAAGATCGCGAGCTTTAGGCGATAGATCTGCATTGCGTGATAGCGGAAGAACTGCCACCTTTACCGGTGCAAGGCGATAATCAAGCTTGAGAACAACGCGCTTTTCCATCTCTCCCTTGGCATTAGGGGCTTCATCTTCTGTATATGCATCCATTAAGAATGTCAGCGCGCAACGATCAACTCCTGCAGCTGGTTCGATAACAAATGGTGTCCAGCGCTCATTCTTCTCTTGATCGAAGTATGAAAGATCTTTACCAGAAGCTGCCGAGTGAGCCTTGAGATCGAAGTCTGTGCGGTTTGCAATTCCTTCTAGTTCGCCCCACTCAGTTCCGGTGAATTCGAACTTGTATTCAATATCAGCAGTGCGCTTTGAGTAATGAGATAACTTCTCTTTTGGATGATCATAGATACGAAGACGCTCTGGATTAATTCCAAGATCTTTATACCAAGCAAGACGTGTATCAATCCAGTATTGGTGCCAATCTTCATCTGTTCCTGGAACGACAAAGAACTCCATCTCCATCTGCTCAAATTCACGGGTACGGAAGATAAAGTTTCCTGGCGTAATTTCGTTACGGAATGACTTACCGATCTGGCCAATACCAAATGGTGGCTTTTTGCGAGATGTTGTCATCACCTGATCAAAGTTGATAAAGATTCCTTGTGCAGTCTCTGGGCGAAGATAAGCAAGGCCTGATTCATCTTCAACTGGTCCAAGAAAAGTTTTTAACAAACCTGAGAACTGCTTTGGAGTCGTGAACTGTCCCTTGTTTCCGCAGGCAGGGCAGTTCATCTCACTTAATGATTCAAGCTTCTTCTTATGCTTTGCTTCGTAAGCTTCCTCAAGATGATCTGCGCGATAACGCTTGTGACATGCGGTGCACTCTGTCAGCGGATCGCTAAATGTTGCAACGTGTCCTGATGCTTCCCAGACTTCGCGTGCCAAGATCACGCAAGAATCAATACCGACAACATCCTCACGTCCCATGACCATGGCTTTCCACCATTGGCGCTTGACGTTATTTTTGAGTTCGACTCCGAGTGGGCCGTAATCCCATGAGGCGCGTAATCCGCCATAAATTTCAGATGATGGATAAACAAATCCACGACGCTTTGCAAGTGAAACAATATTTTCTAAACGATCTACGGCCATCTTATTTCTCCATCCGGCTGGCTGTCGGTGAAGAGCAACGGGCGTTGCTCACATTGCTAAGTTTACCTTCTGCTTACTCGTAAGCTCCCGCCTCATCGATTGCACGAGCGAGCACGGGAATCGCCTCAAGCTTTGCGCGCGTGGAACTGAGTGCCCGACGATAAGAGCCGACATTTTCCCAACGGGTTGTCAGCACCCATAAGGTCGGTTCATCTAAATTCTGGCCAACTTCACCGCCTAGGAATCCGGTAGCCTCTGCCAAGACTGCGCGAACGCCCTCGAGTTCGAGGCGAAAATCTGCCCCTTGGCCCAGTGGAATCTCAAATCTAGCGACGGCGATCATGGGGTAAGGCTATCCCTTGGCGTATGGGAATGAAAATCATTTTCATTTGTGCTATCTTCTGGCTATGAACATCGCCATCGCTCTCGCAGCAGCCACAGCCATCGCCACCTTTGCCGGTGGAACCCTTGCCATTAAATCAAAGGATCGCCTCCACTTAGTTTTAGGACTTTCAGCAGGTCTCCTCCTTGGCTTAGTTGCCTTCGACCTTCTACCTGAAGTCTTTGAACTTGGAAGCAGTGAATTTCTTCATGCACCCGCAACATCGATTGCACTCGTTGGCGGATTTTTACTCCTTCATTTCTTTGAACAACTCTCAGGATCACACGAGCCAGCAGAATCTGATTACGGCCACGATCATAAACACTCAGCCAATATCACCGGTGTTTTCGGAGCAGTTGCGATGGGTGGCCACGTCTTTCTAGATGGTTTGGCACTTGGCGTTGCATTTAAGGTCAGCTCAGAACTTGGAGTTGCAGTCTTTATTGCACTCCTTGTGCATGCTTTTAGCGATGGACTCAATACTGTCTCTTTTCTCATTAAGAGCGGTAAGTGGGGCAAGAAAGGTATGTGGTTATTAGGCGTTGATGCTGTTGCACGTATTAGCGGTGCGGCACTCGGTGCAAGTCTTGTAATCAGCGATGATCTCATCGCAATTTATCTCGCAGGTTTCGCCGGTATTGTCATCTATCTTGCAACTGCGCACATTCTTCCCGAAGCACACTCACAACACTCTTCTCGCTGGACTATGGTTTCAACAATTGCAGGTGTAGCGATCATGTGGGCTCTAGTGAGTTATCTTCACTCTGGAGAAGAACATGATCATGCAGCAGATACGATTGTGATTGAAGAATCAACTCATTCTGATGAGCACGATCACGAGTAATCACATACATGTCCCGTTCTAATCCTCGTGTACTGAGCACCCTTGAACGTGCTGGTGGATTTGCCAGTGCGCAAGAGATCTATCGCCTCATGCAGCGCGAGGGTGAGAGCATCGGGCTCACGACTGTCTATCGCTCACTCCAGTCTCTAGTGAGCGACAAGATCGTCGATGTACTGCGACGTGATGATGGTGAAGCTATCTATCGCCTCTGTGGAGATGCTCACCATCATCACCTCGTCTGTAAAAGTTGTGGCGAAACTGTTGAAATTGAAGGCGGAGCAATCGAAAAGTGGGCCCGGGTCATGGCAGAAGAACATGGCTTTCGCGATGTAGGCCATACCGCAGAAATCTTTGGCATCTGCAGCAAATGCTAGTTTTTTAAGCTTTTCCGAACCTTCTATCGCGATCTGAATATTCCTCAATCGCCTTCCATAAGGTTTTACGTGTCACATCTGGCCACAACACATCCATGAAGACGAACTCTGCATAGACAGATTGCCACGGTAAAAAGTTGCTGGTGCGCTGCTCTCCTGATGAACGCAAGAAAAGATCTACATCGCTCATCTTTGGATCATAGAGATAAGAGGCGAGCGTCTTTTCTGTAATCGAATCCGCCTTTACTTTTCCCCGCTTCACATCGCGCGCTAATTCGGTGGCGGCATCAACAATCTCAGAACGTCCACCGTAGTTAACGCACATGTTTAGAGTTAAAACCTTGTTCTTCTTTGTCTGCTCTTCAGCTTCTTCTAACTCTTTGATGACCGAGGACCATAAACGTTTAGGTCGTCCGATCCATTGAATCTTCACGCCCATCTCATCCATCTGATCACGGCGTCGACGTAAAACATCGCGATTAAAGTTCATCAAGAAGCGGACTTCCTCTGGTGAACGTTTCCAATTTTCTGTCGAGAATGCATAAGCGCTCAACTCTTTTACTCCGAATTCGATGGCACCTTGGACCACATCAAAGAGCGCTGCTTCGCCTGCTTCATGGCCAGCGGTACGAGGCAATCCACGATCTTTAGCCCAACGCCCGTTGCCATCCATCACCACTGCAACGTGGTGTGGAATTTCAATCGCACTCTTCTTACTCATGCACGCTCCACCATAGGCAGACTTCGGAGTCCGCGTTCAAGGTGCCATTGTAGATATGCGGCAACTAGACCACTAGCCTCTCGGCGAAAACGCAGGTCGCTCGTGTTGGCGCGATCCCAATTTCCACTAATGAGGTCGCCCATAAGTTCAAGAGTTTCAGGTGCTGGTGTTGCAGATGCTGACGGGCGGCAATCCATACAGACAGAGCCACCGCCGACTAATGAAAAGTAGCGATGAGGGCCAGGTTTTTCACAGCGCGAACAGTGAGTCATTGATGGGGCGTATCCGCCGATGGCAAGTGAGCGCAGTAAGAATGCATCGAGTATGAGCGATGAGTCATAGCGATTTTCTGCCAGAGCCTTCATGCCGCCAACTACTAACTGGAACTCCTGCAGCGCTGGTTCATATTCTTGGGCGGTAAATCGCTCAGCGGTTTCTAAAATTGCAGATGCAATTGTCCAACGTTGATAGTCGTGCGAAATCATTTCGCCGTAATTCATCACCGCTTCAACTTGAGTAATTGTGTCAAAAGTTTTACCCGTATACATCTGAATATCTACATGGCTTCCTGGTTCAAGGCGTGCGCCAAATTTCGACATGGTTCGTCGTACACCTTTTGCAACACCGCGAATTCGACCGTGTTCGCGAGTCAGCATTGTGATGATGCGATCTGCTTCGCCCAGTTTCTGGGTACGCAGGACTATCGCTTCATCACGGTAGAGGCTCACGGGGTTACGGTAGTCAGCGAATGGCGCGATTTATTGCAGACACAACGGCCTTAAGTGAAGCTGTTGTTGTATTTGGGTCAACGCCAACGCCCCAGTAGACATCTCCGCCGATTGCACACTCAAGATACGCAGCCGCTGAAGCATCGCCACCTGCAGAGAGAGCATGTTCATGGAAATCAAGGACTCGTACATCAACGTCGTAGTTCTGCAGGATGTTACAGAAAGCTGCGATTGGACCATTTCCATGGCCCTTCAATTCAACTTCTTCGCCGCGATCGGTGATCATCACCGTTAACTGCACATCCTCATTCATGACAGAAGTTTGTGACAGCCCCTTCAGACGGAAGCGACCCCACGGTGCACCTTCGGTTGGTAGGTATTCATCTTCAAATACTGCCCATAGTTGTTCTGCCGAAATTTCCCCGCCTTGTGTATCAGTCTTCTCTTGCACGATCTTTGAAAATTCAATCTGTAAGCGACGTGGAAGATCAAGATGATGTTCTGTCTTCATCAGGTAAGCAACGCCGCCCTTACCTGATTGAGAGTTAACGCGAATAACCGCTTCATATGAACGGCCAATATCTTTCGGATCAATCGGAAGATAAGGAACAGCCCATGTGTGTTGGTCAACGCTGACTCCTGCAGCCTTGGCATCTGCTGCCAAATGATCAAAGCCTTTTTTAATTGCATCTTGGTGCGAGCCTGAGAAAGCGGTGAAAACCAAGTCCCCTCCGTATGGATGGCGCTCTGCCACTTTCAATTGATTTGCATACTCAACTGTTCGGCGAACCTCATCGATATTGGAAAAATCAATATGCGGATCAATCCCGTGGCTCACTAAGTTCATACCCAAAGTAACAAGGCAGACATTGCCTGTGCGCTCACCGTTTCCAAAGAGGGTTCCTTCAATGCGATCAGCGCCCGCTAAATATCCAAGCTCTGCTGCTGCGACACCGGTACCGCGATCATTATGTGGGTGCAGTGAGACGATAACGCTTTCACGATTATCAAGGTTTCTACACATCCACTCGATGGAGTCGGCATAGATATTTGGTGTCGCCATCTCAACTGTTGCAGGTAAATTCATGATCGTCTTCCACGTTGGTGTGGGTTTCCAGATCGCATTGACAGCGTTACAGACTTCTACGGCAAACTCGAGTTCGGTTCCCGTGTAGGACTCTGGCGAATACTCAAAGGAAACCTTTGTCTCAGGAACTGTTGCCATGAGATCAAGACAGATCTGCGCGCCATCTGTTGCAATCTTTTTGATTCCCTCTTTATCTAAACCAAAGACAACTCGGCGCTGCAAAGTTGATGTTGAGTTATAGAGATGAACGATCGCTTGCTTAGATCCCTTGATTGCCTCGTAGGTGCGACGAATCAACGGTTCGCGCGCTTGGGTAAGAACCTGGATGATCACATCATCTGGAATGAGGTCTTCATCGATAATTTTGCGAACAAAGTCAAAATCAGTCTGGCTCGCACTAGGGAATCCAACTTCAATCTCTTTGTACCCCATCGCTACAAGAAGTTTGAACATCGCTAATTTGCGTGGTGTATCCATTGGGTCAATCAGCGCTTGATTTCCATCGCGCAGGTCGACTGAGCACCACTGTGGTGCCACTGTTATCTTCTTATTCGGCCAGGTGCGATCGTGCAGATCAACTGGGATAAATGAGCTGTAGCGATGAACAGGCATCGCCGAAGGTTTTTGTACTGGAAAATTCATTTCTTACTCCTTGGGGTTGGGGGCCGTTGTGGTTTACCGGCAACACCAAACCCCGCGGCGAGGAGACCGGTTAATTGGCCTCGCAGCGGCTGCGAAGGAGGAGTCCACGTTGTTGCATAGGGTAAGAGTAACCCTATGCAATTCAATCTTCAAGGTCAGTATTAGACCGGAATCAAGGTATTGGCGAAGATCTGCCAAGCAAGGGCAGATTTAGCAACGAGAGAAAGTGTGATGTAGGTGCGTTCTCCGCGAAGATAATCTGACCACTTTCCGACCTTCTTATATTGCAGCCACTGCACTAGGGCAAATGAGTTAAAGAAGATGAAGATGGTGAGCACGATGAAGTACACAAATGTTGGTGCCTGGTTCTCGCCCTCTCCGCCAATTGCAAAGACATAGAAGACCAGTGCAAGCCATGGAACAATTCCAGCGATACAGCCGAAGATAAATGGAACCCAGCCCCCATTTCCTGGCTCTTCATATTTTTCTTGCAGCCAGCCAAATAAAATCATTGATGCATTGACGCCAAAGATTGCAATAAGAGCGGTGATATCTGAGATGCCAGTGACCTGTGCGATCAAGACAATCATCACTGAAGAGCTGATCGAATATTCAACCCAACGGAAGAAATTGCGATGGGCGGCAAGGCCTGCGATATAGCGTGGGAAGAATTGTGGGCTCACAACAATAAAGTGGGCTAAAGATGAAAGCCCTAGGAAGATCGCAACACCAATACCAAGAGGGGCGTTGTAGAGCACGACTAGATCGCCATAGGTTGTTCCTGGCGGACCCGACATGTATCGAGCTGTAACCGGCAAGGTGAAGTCAGTTGCCAGTGCAAGCACTGCAATCATCTGGACTAGGTGGAGTACTCCTGCGCCAATGTTGATACGACGAAGTTTGGTCGATGTGATCTCTTTAGCCATAGTGAAAAAATAGCATGCAAGGCTTTAAAGAACGGGTAGATACCGATCGAGTTCGTAAGCACTTACTTGGCGACGATAGTCCTGCCACTCAGCGCGCTTATTCCGCAGAACAAATTCAAAGACATGTTCCCCTAGGGTCTGGCGGACAAGTTCGCTGCTCTCCATGGCCACAATTGCTTCATGAAGATTGGCAGGCAGAGCAACAGCTTCATTGGTCTCCTCTAAAACATAGCCCTCTTCGATTCCCTTTAAGCCCGCTGCCAACATGACGGCATAGGCAAGATATGGATTACATGCAGAATCTGGAGAGCGAAATTCAATTCGGGTGGAGTTCTCTTTATTTGGTTTATACATCGGGATACGAACTAGGGCCCCACGATCGCTGCGCCCCCAGTTGATCAGCGATGGCGCTTCTCCCCCACCTTGCAAACGCTTATATGAGTTGACCCATTGGTTGGTGATCGCAGTCATCTCTGCTGCATGCTTCAAGATGCCCGCAATAAATGAGCGGCCGACCTTTGAAAGATGAAACTCTGCTGAGGCATCGTAGAAAGCATTGCTCTCGCCTTCAAAGAGTGAGACGTGTGTATGCATTCCACTGCCCGGATGATCGGTGAACGGCTTTGGCATAAATGAGGCGTAGAAACCTTGTTCGAGTGCAACCTCTTTGATGACATGGCGAAATGTCATGATGTTATCTGCAGTGCTTAAGGCATCGGCATAGCGAAGATCAATCTCTTGTTGACCAGGTGCACCTTCGTGATGTGAGAACTCAACAGAGATTCCCATCGCTTCCAATAAAGTAATTGCTTGACGTCTAAAGTCGTGGCCAACCACTGCCGGCGTATGATCAAAATAGCCACCTTGATCAACTGGAACAGGTGCGACGCCTTTTTCAGGCTGTGATTTAAAGAGGAAGAATTCGATCTCAGGATGGGTGTAACAGGTGTATCCCATCTTGGCCGCTTTATCTAATGTGCGACGCAATACATTGCGCGGATCAGAGTGTGATGGTGAACCATCAGGCATCGTGATGTCACAGAACATACGGGCTGCCCCTGGTGCTTCTGTGCGCCATGGCAAAATTGAAAAAGTTGCAGGGTCTGGCTTTGCCAACATATCTGATTCAGTATGGCGGGCAAATCCTTCGATGGCAGATCCATCAAAGCCAATGCCCTCATCGAAGGCGTTCTCAAGTTCAGCCGGTGCGATTGCAACAGATTTCAACGTCCCTAATACATCGCTGAACCACAATCGGATAAAGCGAATATTGCGCTCTTCGATAGTGCGAAGAACGAATTCTTGTTGCTTACTTATCTGCTCGGCCATGGCCACATACTGCCAAGTTAAAATTACGGCTGTGTTACAAAAAGTAAGGCTATTTACCCTCGCGCCAGCGTGTAGTCATTGGCAATCGACGATCTTTTCCAAAGGCGCGGGATGAGATTTTGGTACCAGGTGGGTATTGGCGCCGCTTGTATTCGGCCCCATCAACTAGCCCAATGACGCGGGCAACTAGCGCCCGATCAAAGCCGGCAGCAACAAGTTCGTCATAGCCACGATCATGGTCTACATATTCTGTGAGGACCTTATCGAGAAGTAAGTAATCAGGAAGTGAATCTGAATCTTTCTGATCAGGGCGAAGCTCAGCACTCGGCTCTTTCTCAATCGAGCGAACTGGGATCGGTGCAACCTCACCATCTTCCTTTGCTTGCGCATTACGCCATGTAGCAAGGGCCCAGACATCAGTCTTGTAAATATCTTTGATCGGAGCAAAGCCGCCAACCGCATCGCCATACAGCGTTGAATATCCCACTGCCAGCTCTGACTTGTTTCCAGTGGCAAGAACGAGATGACCTTCTTGATTGGAGATTCCCATCAACGTTGTTCCGCGTACGCGCGCTTGAACATTTTCCTCGGCCAACCCTGTCAAAACGACATTGCTAGTAAAGGCATCAACCATCGGTGCGATTGGAATGACTCGAAGGTGAAGGCCAGTGTTTGCCGCCATCTCTGTGGCATCTGCAAGTGAATGATCTGACGAGTACGCACTTGGCAGAGCAACACCGTGGACTCGATCTGCTCCCAGAGCATCGACTGCAATCGCTGCGACAAGGGCGGAATCAATTCCACCGGAGAGCCCCAGAATCACGCTCTTGAAACCATTCTTTTCGACATAGTCCCGAAGGCCCATAACAAGGGCTTTCCAGATCTCTTCTTCCATTGAGGTGCGCTCTGCAATTGCGGTCACCAATGGAGTGCTCTGCTCGATCACATCCTCGCTAATTATCACATCGGGATTACTTCCGCCACCAACAAGATCGAGATCAACCAGCATCAGACCATCTTCACATTGTGGGCTGCGAGCGATGAGATGGCCCTGCCCATCAACCACCATGGAATCGCCATCAAAGACCAGATCATCTTGGCCACCGATCATATTGACGTAGATAAAAGGCGCACCCATGCGACGTGACTCTTTTTCAACTAGGGCCAACCGCACATCATCTTTATTGCGTTCATAAGGTGAACCATTTGGAACCACGACAAGTCCAGGCGAGCGCTTAGCTAATTCTGTAATGATGCCATCGTCATGCCAAATGTCTTGGCAGATTAAAACTCCAACATCAACTCCATGAATTCGAACCACCAGGGTCGCATCTCCTGGAACAAAATTTCTGTATTCATCGAAAACACCAAAGTTAGGTAGGTGAGTTTTTATATAACGAGCCTTGACCTCACCGCCATGAATTACTGCAGCGACATTTTGTGGCCCACCCGTTGCGGCTTCATCGAGGTATCCAACGATGGCAACGAGATCACCATTGCCTTGGTCGGCGATGGCTCTAGCAAGATCGGTAATAGCAGCCTTGCTTGCGCGACGGAAAGAGGCGCGAAGTGCGAGATCTTCAATCGGGTATCCGGTGAGAAACATTTCGGGAAAGACGATCAGATGCGCACCAGATTGCGATGCCGCCGAGACCGCGCGGAGCACCTCTGCACTGTTTCCAGCGAGATCACCGACTGTGGGATTGATCTGAGCCAGGGCGATACGCAGGCGATGAGTGGCCGTACCCGCGGACTTCATAAGGCAAGGGTACTTGCACTACCCTTATGGGAACACCCAGACGGGAAGACCCAGGGACTTGCGCCTGCAAGCCTTGAGGCAAGGAGAAACATTTATGTCTACATCCCTTTATGGCGGATCGCGCCATCGCAGAGTCACCATCGTTGATCTCAAAGCGGCCAAAGTCGCTGGAGAAAAGTGGGCGATGCTCACATCCTATGAACAGATGACCGCGGCAATTTTTGATGAAGCCGAAATTCCAGTCCTCTTAGTGGGCGATTCCGCCGGCAGCAATTTCCTCGGTGAAGAGAACACGATCCCTGTAACAGTCGATGAGCTAATCCCCCTCACTCGCGCAGTCGTCCGTGGGTCTTCTCGCGCCATGGTGGTTGCTGATCTGCCATTTGGAAGTTATGAGATCTCTCCAGAGCAAGCCCTTGAAACATCGTTGCGCTTTTTCAAAGAAGCTGGCGCGATGGCTGTTAAGTTAGAAGGCGCGCACTTAGCAACTGTTGAGAAATTAACGTCGTCAGGAATTCCTGTGATGGGCCACTTGGGATTAACTCCGCAATCACTTCATCAACTCGGTGGCTACAGAGTCCAAGGTCGCGCTGATGGCGATGCAATCCTTGAGGCAGCACTCGCTCTGGAAAAAGCAGGTGCCTTTGCCATCGTCCTTGAACTAGTACCTGCCGAGTTGGCGGCAAAAATCACGGCAGCCCTATCTATTCCTACAGTGGGTATTGGTGCCGGCGTTGATTGTGATGCCCAAGTCCTGGTCTGGACTGACCTTGTAGGGCTGACAAAGAACGCCCCTAAATTGGCTAAGGCCTACCGCAATTTGCGTGGAGAAATTCTGGGCGCTGCTCGTGAATTCGCCGACGATGTTCGCAGTGGTTCTTTCCCCACCGAAGATCAAACTTTTCACTAATTTGCTATCACCTTATTGCCTGAACATTGCCTCAACCATGGGTAGACCGTTTGCAATAAGCACAGATACCCTTGCCAGATGAGAAATCTGGCGATTGACCTCACGCCAATTAAAAAATATCGAGATTTTCGCTACTTGTGGAGTTCAGGTCTGATCTCAAACCTCGGTTCGATGATCACCTATGTTGCAATTCCCTTTCAGGTCAAAGAGATCACCAACTCGTACCTAGCGGTGGGCATCAGTGGCCTTGTCGAATTGATTCCACTCATTGTCTTCGGTCTCTATGGTGGGGTCTTAGCCGATGCCATTGATCGAAAGAAGATGATCTGGCTGACTGAAGCCGCGGCCGGCATCCTCTCTCTGATCTTGTTACTCAACGCCCTATCGTCTGATCCCAATCTCTACCTGATCTACATCGTCGGTGCCTTATTTGCCGCCGTCAATGGTCTTCATGGACCAAGTGCTGATGCAATCTTGCCCCGAGTAGTCGGTCATAACGACATTCCTAGCGCCGTTGCCCTCATGAGTATTCGCCGACAATTCGGAGTGATCGTCGGACCCACAATTGGCGGATTATTAATTGCAACTTCAGGAGTTTCATTAGCCTATGCAGTTGATATCGGTACATATGTAATCTCGCTTTTACTTTTACTCCGTGTAAGAAAAGTGCCACCTTCACATGAGGCCGAAAAGCCATCTCTGGCAGCGTTATGGGAGGGTGTTGCCTATGCCCGAAGTCGCCAAGATTTAAAGGGAACGTACATCATCGATTTAGCTGCAATGTTTCTGGCGATGCCAATTGCACTTTTCCCATTTTGGGTCGATCAAGTAAATGCACCGTGGGCCCTCGGACTCTTTTATTCGGCCGGAACAATCGGTGCACTCGCTGTCACTCTGACAAGTGGCTGGACTCGCACCTATCGTTTTCATGGTCGCGCATTTATGTGGGCCGCCGCCGGATGGGGTGCATCGATTGCTCTGGCCGGTGCGACCGACTATCTCGCTCTCATCCTCTTCTTCCTCGCCGCCGCCGGGGCTGCCGACATGGTCAGCGTTTTGTTTCGAAGTGCGATTTGGAACCAGACAATCCCGGATCATCTTCGGGGTCGCCTGGCGGGTATCGAATTACTCTCTTACACAATTGGTCCGCTGCTCGGCCAACTTCGAGCAGCATCAATGGCATCGGCTACTACATTGACCATTTCAGTAACTTCTGGGGGCATCGCTTGCCTGATTGGTGTCGGAATTTTGGCGATTTTCTTCCCCAAATTGCGAAAATATGATGTTCAGACCGACGAATTTGCCGTTGCAGAGCGAAAAAGACGGGCCGAACGCAGTGATTCGCCCGAAATTACCAATCCGTAAGTAATTTTTTTAAAATATTTTCGATTTTTTTCCAAATATGCATATGAAATGGGAAAAATAAATCTGCGACACGCACTCTCTTTTTTCACGATATGTACTGGCGAAATTTCCGCATTTCCGTCACACTTATCTACGCAACAGGTTTGGGTGACGGATCCGAACCATTCCGATAGGAGATTAACGTGGCCGCAGCAAAGAAAACTGCTCCAAAGCGCCGTAAGAAGGCAGCTGCACCAGCAGCTCCAAAGAAGCGCCGCAAGAAGGCTGCCGTAAAGGCAGCAGCACCAAAGCGTCGCAAGAAGGCAGCAGCTAAGAAGGCAGCTCCAAAGCGTCGCAAGAAGGCAGCAGCTAAGAAGGCAGCTCCAAAGCGTCGCAAGAAGGCAGCAGCTAAGAAGGCAGCTCCAAAGCGTCGTAAGAAGGCAGCAGCTAAGAAGGCAGCTCCAAAGCGTCGTAAGAAGGCAGCAGCTAAAGCAGCTGCTCCAAAGAAGCGCCGCAAGAAGGCAGCATCAAAGAAGGCTGCACCAGCTGCAGCTCCAAAGAAGCGCCGTCGTAAGAAGGCAGCAGCAAAGTAATTTATTACTTATAAAAAACCCCCGACCTTATGGTCGGGGGTTTTTTATTTAATCCATTGGATTTTTTCGAAGTTCTTTCTCAACTCGTGAAAAGATTTCTGCCAGAACTTGTTGATCATCTTTACTTAACAAATCTACAAACCTGCGACGAACACTGTCGACATGATCAGGGGCCGCTACTTCAATTGCCTTCCACCCCTTGGGGGTCATCACCGCAAAGAAACCTCGCTTATCTACAGGACAGGCTTCGCGGCGAACCCATCCGGCCTTCTCCATCACCTTCATGCGATGAGATAACCGCGAGCGCGAGAGCATCGCTTGATCGGCCAATTCGCTCATGCGCATTCTGCGGTCGGGGGCATCGCTGAGTTGGGCCAAAATCTCATAGTCAGGCATTGAAAGTTCATGATCGGCTAAGTCGGCATCAAGGGCCTCAAGCAGGCGGCGACTTGCAACAATGTATCGACGCCAAGCAGCCATCTCTGTTGGGTTTAACCAACGTGGTGGGGTAGCGTTTTCTCGTGCCATAGGCCAATGATAGGCCTGCAGTTGAATTTTCAACTACTTAGATTCAGGGAGAACTAGCGATCATGTCAGAGCTCAAGAGCGGAATCGACACCTCATCTATCGACCCGACCGTGCGTTTAGAAGATGACCTCTTCCGCCACTTCAACGGTAAGTGGCTCAAGGAGAGTGTCATCCCAGAAGATCGCGCAACTGATGGCGCTTTCATGGTCCTGCGCAACGAGGCAGAAGCTCAGGTGCGCGCCATTATCGAGAGCGCATCTGGCAGCCCAGAGGCGCAGAAGATCACCGACTTGTACGCATCATTTATGGACGAGGCACAGATCGAAAAATTGGGTGGATCACCTATTGCATCAGATCTGGCAAAGGTCGATGCGATTGATTCCCTGGATGATTTCATCTCGACTATGTCATGGCTTGAGGCCCGCGGTACTAGCGGCATCACCGATAGCGCTATCTATCCCGACATGATGGATTCTTCTGCAAATATTTTGTACATCCACCAAGGCGGGCTCTCACTTCCTGATGAGAGTTACTACAAGGAAGAACAGTATGAAAACATCCGTGTTGCTTTTGTGGAACATGTTGAGAAAATGTTTTCCTTACTTGGAATTACAGATGGTGCGACCAAAGCCCGCGAAGTCTTTGAACTCGAGACCAAAATCGCTGCACTCCACTGGGACCAAGTTCGAAACCGCGATGCCAGTCTTACCTATAACAAGATGACCGGGGCGCAATTACAAGAGCTCTCCCCTGCGCTCAATTGGCCGCTATGGATTAAAGCTGGTGAAGTTCCTGCCGTCGCTTTTGATCAGGTAGTCATTGGCCAGCCCTCATTTTTCGAAGGAATCTCACCACTTGTTGCTGCCTTTGATAGTGATGACGCAATGAAGTCGGCCTGGAAGTCTTGGCTTTCTTGGCATGTGATCTCCGGCAGCGCATCGTATTTGAGCACTGAGATTGTCGATCAGAATTTCGCTTTCTATGGAACTACCTTGTCTGGCACCCCTCAGTTGCGCGAACGTTGGAAGCGCGGTGTCGCACTTGTGGAAGGCAGCCTCGGGGAAGCAATCGGCAAGATCTATGTCGAGCGCCATTTCCCACCTGCTGCCAAAGCGCGCATGGAAGGCCTTGTTGCAAACCTCATTGAGGCATACCGTCGCAGTATCAATGACCTGGCATGGATGAGCCAAGAAACAAAGACCAAGGCGATTGCCAAGTTGGAAAAATTTCGTCCCAAGATTGGATACCCAGATAAGTGGCGCGATTACTCTGCCCTTGAAATTACCGCAGATGATCTCTTTGGAAACCTAGCTCGAGTAACAAAATTCGAACGCGACTTTGCCCTCGCCAAGATCGGTAAGCCAGTAGATCGCGACGAATGGCATATGACCCCGCAGACAGTTAACGCTTATTACAACCCGCTCGGCAATGAGATCGTATTTCCGGCAGCAATCTTGCAGCCGCCGTTTTTTGGTCTTGATGTTGATGATGCTGCAAATTACGGTGCTATTGGCGCTGTGATTGGCCACGAGATCGGCCACGGCTTTGATGACCAAGGATCCAAATTCGATGGTGATGGAAATATGGTCGATTGGTGGGTTGATGTCGATCGCGCCGAATTCGAAAAGCGGGCCAATGTTTTGATCGCACAGTACAACGCACTTGTTCCAGAAGAGACGCCTGACATCACAGTCAATGGCGCACTTACTGTGGGTGAAAATATTGGCGATCTTGGTGGGCTATCCATTGCTATCAAAGCATATGAAATCGCTCTCGGTGGAAAAGAGTCTCCAGTCATTGATGGAATGAATGGATATCAGCGCCTCTTTCTGGCATGGGCGCAAGCCTGGCGCGGCAAAGTGCGACCAGAAGAGATGCGTCGACGCATCGCAACTGATCCACACTCACCGGCAGAATTTCGTTGCAACCAAATCGTTCGCAATATCCCTGCCTTCTATACAACCTTTGGCATCACAAAAAGCGATGCGCTCTGGTTAGATGAGGATCAACGCGTTGCCATCTGGTAACGGTTTTTCTTTTGAGATTACCCACGGGCTAGAAAATTCTTTAGCCCGCGCTGGGACAATTTCAACACCTCATGGTGATGTTGCAACACCTGCTTTTATTCCAGTGGGCACCAAGGCGACTGTAAAAGCAGTGTTGCCCGAGACAATGAAAGATCTCGGTGCCCAGGCACTTCTCTCCAATGCCTACCACCTGTACTTGCAGCCCGGCTCTGACATCATCGATGATGCCGGCGGTCTCTCGCGCTTTATGAATTGGCCCGGGCCCACCTTTACCGATAGCGGAGGCTTTCAAGTCCTCTCACTCGGCGTCGGATTTAAAAAGGTTCTGGCGATGGATGCCCAGACCTTTAGATCCGATGAGGTCGTGGCAGGAAATAAAGAACGCCTGGCCCATGTCGATGATGATGGAGTGACTTTTAAATCCCATATCGATGGAAGCATGCACCGCTTTACCCCCGAGATTTCAATGCGTGTTCAGCATCAGATCGGGGCTGACATCATCTTCGCCTTTGATGAGTGCACCACCTTGCATAACACCCGCTCATATCAAGAGAAGGCGCTAGAACGCACACGGGCGTGGGGAATTCGTTGTCTGGATGAGCACCAGAAATTGACCTTAGAACGCTCTGAGAAGCCGTATCAGGCCCTTTATGGGGTAATTCAAGGCGCACAGTACGAAGATCTGCGTAAAAAGGCTGCAACGGATATGGCAGCCCTTCGATCCAGTGATCCCGATTCACCAATTGGCTTCGATGGTTTCGGATTAGGGGGCGCACTCGATAAGAAAACCCTGGGAACAATTCTGACCTGGATGAATGAGATCTTGCCGGCCGAAAAGCCACGTCACTTGCTCGGCATCGGAGCCCCCGAGGACCTTTTCGTCGGCGTCGATAACGGCATCGATACCTTCGACTGCGTTCTGGCATCGCGCATCGCCCGTACATCCGCGGTCTACACGATGGAAGGACGCTACAACTTATCTAACGCCGCAAATCGCAGGGCCTTTGAACCCATTGATGCAGAGTGCGATTGCTATACCTGCACGCACTACACCAAGGCTTATGTGCATCACTTATTTAGAGGTAAAGAGATCAATGCAGCAACTCTTGCCACAATTCACAATGAAAGATTTATTGTCCGCCTTGTGGATCAGATGCGAGCAGCACTTATTGCTGGAGATTATCCAGAGATGAAGGCTGAATTTATGGGACGCTACAAGCACCTATCTGGACAGGCACACAATTAATTACTAAGCGGGCAAAATTACTTAGCCGCCAGGCGAGCTTCGCGGCGAATACGCTGCTCAGCAGGATCTGGCACCGGAACTGCTGCAATCAGACGACGTGTGTACTCACTCTTTGGATGTTGCAAGATCTGATCGCGATCGCCCACTTCAACGAGTTCACCATTTTGCATCACTGCAATCCGATGAGCCAAGATGTCAACGACAGCTAAATCGTGTGAGATGAAGAGACAAGCAAAGTTGAGTTTGCCTTGAAGTTCTTGCAAGAGGTCCAAGAAACGTGCCTGAACAGAAACATCAAGTGCTGATGTAGGTTCATCGGCGATCAAAAGATCTGGCGCAAGTGCTAGTGCTCGAGCAATTCCTACGCGCTGGCGCTGACCACCTGAGAGTTCATGTGGGTAGCGGTTGCGGTAACTACGTGGCAGTTCCACTTGATCAAGTAGGTCTTCAACGCGATGGGCAAGTGCCTCACCCTTGGCCTCCCCTGCCAAGTACAACGGCTCACCAATTGATTCACCGATTGGAAGACGCGGATTAAGTGATGATGCAGGATCTTGAAAGACGATACCTGTATGGCGACGAATTTTTGAAAGTTCTTTAGATTTCGCGCGGCTAATATCTTTACCAACGATCTCAAGTGTGCCATCTTTGATTGGAATCAAACCAATTGCAGCGCGACCAATCGTGGTCTTTCCAGAACCTGATTCACCGACGAGGCCAAGAATTTCACCAGGATAGATCTCAAGGCTGACGTTCTTTGCCGCCACAAATTCAGGGATACGTCCGCGCTTTGGATAGGCAACGGTGACATTTTCTAACTTGAGAACTGGTGCAGGTTTTGCATTCTCATTGTAAGGAAGTGCTCGTCGCGCGGTTGTACCAAGTTTTGGAACAGCGGCTAAAAGTTGCTGAGTGTATGGGTGGGCTGGGCGATTAAAGATCTGATCAGCCGAACCATGTTCAACGGTGAGGCCATCTTTCATTACAAGAATCTCATCTGCCATATCGGCGACAACGCCCATATCGTGGGTGATCAGAAGAATCGCTGAGTTGAGCCTATCTTTAAGGTTACGCATTAAATCCAGAACTTCAGCCTGAACTGTTACATCAAGTGCTGTTGTTGGCTCATCTGCAACCAAGAGTCCTGGGTCACAGGCAAGTGCCTGTGCGATCATGGCACGCTGTCGCTGTCCGCCTGAAAGTTGGTGTGGGTACTTATCGATCGAGATGGCAGGATCTGGAATTTCCACCATAGTAATGAGTTCAAGAGCGCGCGCGCGTGCTTCTTTAGGTCCCATATCAAAGTGAGTACGAAGCGTTTCGATAATCTGGAAACCGATTGTGTAGACAGGATTGAGGGCAGTCATCGGCTCTTGGAAAATATAAGCAACTTCTTTTCCGCGGAACTTACGAAGAGTTGTTCCTTTAGCACCCAGCATCTCTTGGCCTTTAACTTTAACGCTTCCATCCATGCGTGCATTCGTTGCAAGAAGACTCATGAGGCCCATCGCTGTCGTTGATTTACCTGAACCAGATTCACCAACGATGGCAAGTACTTGCCCTGGGTTTACTTCGAAATTCATCTTGACGGCAGCTGGATACCACGTACCGTCTACCCAAAACTCAACTGTGAAGTCTTTAACTTTTAGTACTGGCTCGCTCATCGCATAACCTTTCGTGAGAGACTACTGGTATGACTAATCCGGAGATCTACCGCCCTAGAAGTGGTTACTTCTTCGCCGGTTCCATCTATTTTCTCTCTGCTGGCCTGAGCGCACAAAGTTTCTTCGTGGAAACCTTGACTAGCTTTATCGCAACCCTGAGTTGGTCGCTGCTCTTCTGCTACCTCTTCCACCTGGCTTTTATCCGCCCCAAGGTGACCATCTTTGATGAAGGCATCACAATCACTAATCCACTTCGCCAAATCACCGTCGGTTGGGATCAAGTTCAGGAAATCAGCGCCAAATTCTCGATGTATATCACTGTCGGTGGCGAAAAGATCTACGCGTGGGCGGCTCAAGCTCCAGGCAGATATCACAGCAGAACTGTCCATCCCACTGAAATCAAAGGGTTGAACATCCCCGACGTTAACAATATGCGCGCTGGTGAATCTCCGCGTAGCCACTCTGGAGTAGCTGTAGCTCTTGCTCGAATTCGCCTCGATGCCTTCGCTAAGAATCACACCGTTGGTGCTACGTACAGTTCTGACTTTAATCGAAACGGACTCTTTACTCTCGTAGCGCTTTTCACTGCCGCCATTGTTTTGACTTTTCTCTGAAAGTAGATCGCGAGTAATAAGCACGTTAGACATTTGCCGCTGCATTTCTTGCCTGAACCTTTGCGGTGGCTTTATCTTTCTTAGTTAAGCGGCGACGTTGACGTGGATCAAAGGCGTCGCGTAAACCATCACCAATAAAGTTGATGGAGAGTGCGATAGTAATAATCAGCAGACCAGGCCACCAGAATAACCATGGGCGCGTAGTGAATGAATCTTGGAACTGGCTAATGAGCGAGCCCAGTGAAACATCTGGTGCAACAACACCAAAGCCCAAGAATGAGAGCGCGGTTTCAAGCAAGATCGCACCTGACATAAGAAGAGTGATCGAGACGATAATGACGCCCACAGCATTCGGAAGAATGTGCTTAAAGATGATTCGGCGATTGCTTGCACCGGCAACACGAGCAGCATCAACAAATTCAAGCTCTCGTAACTTCAAGAATTCGCCACGAACAAGTCGCGAGAGGCCAGTCCATGCAAAGAGTCCCAGATAGAAGGCGAGGAAGCCCACGCCAAGGTTTCCGAAGTGATAACCAACGACAGAGCCAATGATGATTGATGGAATGGTGATGATGAAGTCGGTGATACGCATCAAGACTGAATCAACCCAACCGCGGAAGTACCCTGCAATTGCACCAACAGTTATTCCAATTGCGCCAGCAAGTGCGCCGATAACAAAGGCGACGTAAAGTGAGCGCTGGGCACCACGCATAACCATTGCGAAATAATCATGACCAATATCGTCTTGGCCAAATGGATGCATACCAAGACCAACCCCGGTCCCATCAATAAAGGATGGGACAACATCTAGGGTCGGACAGCCAACAATTCCTTCAGGGCAACCTTCCATACGAAGTTCAAGTAGATCTTCATATCCATATTTCCACCAGCCAGGGATGGTCCAAGGACCAATCTTGTTACCTAGAGCTGTGAAAACAATAATGACAAGTGAAGCGAGCACAAATACAGAGGTCATTGCCGCCTTATGTCGTACGAAGCGACGGAATACAATCTGACCCTGACTGAGTCCTTCAGTTTCTTTATTAAAGATTGCCTGCTCGCCCGAAAGTTCTAAGTCAGCAGGAGCCTTATCTTTGCGAAAAGCCATTACTTACCTCCCGAGCCGGCGCGAATTCGCGGATCTAAAGCTGAGTAGAGAAGGTCTGCCACAAGGTTTGCAGTAACTGCCAAGAAACCTGTCAGGAGGAAGACTCCCATGAGCAAATTAAGATCGTATGAGGTAATCGCTTGATTAAAGAGGGTACCCATACCGATCCAACCGAAGATACGTTCGGTAATGATTGCGCCACCGATAATGGCAGCAAAATCCACAACCATAATTGTTGTCAGCGGGATCATCGTATTTCGGAAAGCATGGCGCATGATCACGGTTCGTTCGGTAAGCCCCTTGGCTCTGGCGGTACGAATGTAATCTTGATTAAGAACCTCAAGAAGTGTTCCACGTGAGAAGCGAACATAACCAGCAAATGAAATCAGAAGAAGAGCAAGGGTTGGCAAGAACATATGTACCAGGGCATCGAGCAAGCTCATCCAGAAATCACCTGGCTCTAAAAGAGCGTTGACCTGACCGACAGTTGGAATCGGGCGGAAATAGACCGCATCAGATTCCATGTACGGCTTCCACGTCTGCATCAATTGATCAATGACAAGTAATAGCCCCATGATGAAGGCTGAAATCACCGAAGTTCTAATGATTGGACCGCGATCAATTTTAGTGAATTTGAGCGGGACGACACCAGCAACGACAAAGAGGGTAATAATCATTAATGGATAGATGATCATCTTTCCATCTTGTTCAAAGAGCCATTGCACTGGGTAATACAGGGCAACTGCGATTGCTGCCATAGATAGAGAGGATTTGAGAGCAGCCTTATTTGAAATTCCGGTCGAGAGCTGAGTGACTGCGAAGGCGACACCCACGGAAAGAAGTGCAATACCAACAGGCCCAATAGATGGATTTGCAAACCACTCAGTCACGCTTAAGAACCAGAGGAAGGCAAAGTTAAGTACGAATGCGCCACCAAATATTTGAAGGACTCGGGCTCGGGTACCACTAATAATCGCAGACCAGAAGACACCACTTGCGACGCTGAGTCCTATCAGCCAGGGCAGAGCAATTGTGGGCTCACCAAGGAAGTTGTTGAATTGAATTGCTAGGTACTCTTTAAGAAGAACGGCAACCCAGAAGATTGGGAGTGAGAAGAGAAGGAATGAGATAAAAGTCATCGCGTAGTCAAAGCGTGAATACTGACGCAGGGCTGTAACGATTCCGATAGTAATTCCAAGGAGAATTGCGATGATGGTTGCAGCGGTAACGAGTCGAATTGTTGCTGGCAGAGCGATGAGAATTTGCTCAATAACTGGTTGCTGTGTGCGGGTCAGACCAAAGTCGGGGTTGCCGATAAAGATTCCAAGAATGCCGCGCAACCAAAGAAAATAGCGCAGCGGTGGTGGCACATCTAATTGGAGATCGCGGGTAAGGGCGATTATCTGCTGCTGGGCGTTAGGTTCGCGGCTTAATCTCAGCTCTTCGAGCACATCTCCTGAAATCGCGGCGAGATTGTAGAGAATAAAGCTTGAACCGAAGAGGATGACAAAGAGAACGCCAAGGCGTCTTGAAATGTAAGCGAACACTCTTTCACCCACGCCTTTCTAAGGTACGGAAATAAGAAATCTTTACGTTCTGGCCGATATGGCCCTCGGAATTGTATCTGAAAGGTAATGAGAGAGTGGTATCTAGATCGCTCTAGATACCACTCTCTTTACTACTAATTCACAACTAAAAACTCATAAATGAGAATTAGTTTGTGAATGACCAATCCCATAGATTCCAAACTAGGTTTGGAGAGAATGGTGATGGTGCGACGCCCTGCAACTTAGCATTAACGCCGTTAGCTGATGGATGCTGGAAGACAGGAAGCGTTACCGCGTCCTTCATGAGCTCCTGATCAACCTTGAGGAAACGATCTGCAATCTGAGCAGGTGTCATAGGTGTTGCACCAAGCTCCTTGTAGATCTTATCGATTGTTGCATTTGAGTAACCCTGCAAGTTTGCTTGGGTCTCATATGTTCCAACGTTTCCTGACTGGAATGCAGCGCTCTTTACCCAGGCAAAGAATGCAGCGTCAAACTTTGGATCCTCAAGGAATGAAGACCAACCAGCTGTAGGAGTTACATCAACATCAAAGCCAGCCTTCGCCCATTCTGCCTTGGCAAGTGCTGCCTGTGAGACACGACGAGAGTTGCTTGGCGCACCGAAGAGAAGCTTGATCTTAACTGATCCGCTTCCTGCAGCAGCTGATGGGAAGTGCTTCTTCACCAATGCAAGTGCCGCTGCGGTACGTGATGCTTGTGTACCTTCTGTGTACTTAGAGACACCTGACTTGGCAACTATGTCCTTGTAAGCTGGCTCTGAGTTAAAGACCATCAATGAGTTCATCAATGATGATGTTGGGTTGATTGGCTTGATGATCTTTGCAATGATCTCTTCGCGTGGGTATGCAAGAAGGAAGGCTGTACGTAGATCCTTCGCCTTCTGTGACATTCCAGCGAATGGACCGTTGTATGGCTCTTGAGTTCCGTAAGCAGGGCCTACGCGAAGATCAAGGTGCTCATAAACAGCCTGATCGCCACCGATAACCTTAACCGCTGGTGCCATTGCCTTAAGTTGAGCAACCGCATCCGCTGTTGGCTGACCGGCGTAAACATCGATCTCACCGTTCTTAAGCGCCTGTGCTGCTGCAGTTCCATCACCAATAACCTTGAAGACAACGCGCTGTAGCGCCTTGACTGCAGGTCCTGAGTTGTACTTAGGGTTACGAACCATTGTCACTGCGCCGTTTGGAACAGCAGACTTGATCATAAATGGACCATTACCAACGAGAAGAAGTGGGTTTGTTGATGCATCGATCTTATTGATGTTGTAATCCTTTGACCAGATTGCGCCCATCTTCTTCAGGCTTGCTGTGTTGTAGGTGTCAAAAGCCTTGTAGAAACGCTCTTTAGCTGCATTGTTCTCAGCAAGAGTTCCTAGCTTTGTCTTTCCTTCAGCCATCATCATGAGTGTGTGAACTGGGAATACTCCTGGTGAAAGGAGGCGCCAATCTGGCACCTTTGTTCCGTATTCAACAGTGATTGACATCTTATCCTTTGACAAGATTGGAAGACCGACTACATGCTGCTCGTAGAGTCCACCGTATCCAAGTGAATCAAATGCTGGTGTCACATCTGCATCGGTTGGATCTCCAAGCCCTGCAATCTGTGAGTATGTTCCAGCAGAAGTGACGTGTGTAAGAAGTAGATCGATACCGTTGATAGGTGTTCCATCTGACCAAACACGACCCTTGTTCACTGTGTACTGAACCTTGTAAGGCTTCTGGCTTACTACCTTGTAGGTACCGAAGGCTGTGTTATCAACCAAGGTTGCCTTGTTGTTGTAATAAGTGAAACCGATACCTGAAAGGTATGCCACATCTGTATTGAATGTGAGGTTCATATTTGAAACGCTTGGGTTGATACCAGTCAAAGCGTTACTTTGTACGATTGAAACTGTGGTCTTAGGGGCTGCATTAGCTGGGCTAAGCAGACCGACAGCAAGACCAGCCGTTGCGGCGGTAGCAATTGCTACGCTCGCGAGGCGGTTTAACTTCATTTTTCCTCCTAGAGGGGTAAGTAAGATGGTTGTGAAGAGTCGACCTGCCTCACAGCCATCTTTGGGTGGGGAAAGTCTGCCGTAGGTGCATAAATAAGGCAATTGGCGCAGGTAACGATTAGGGCACAATTCCCGCAGGATTACCCATGAAAATTTCCCGGTGAGGGTGATTTATGAGTGGGAAACTGACGCCCGAGCAGCGTCGATCTTCTCGGTGGTGAGAACGCGAATTGCGTAGAGAAAAAGTCCAAAGCCCAAGGTTGCCCCGATGAAGTAGACCGACCTAAAGGCCATCTCGCGACCAAGACTTGATTGCAGAATTGCCACAAGGGCACCGCCAAGCAATGTACCGATTGGAATAGTCCCCCACGCAAAGAATCGATAGACGCTATTGACTCGACCGAGCAGGTGAGAAGGAATCAAAGACTGGCGAAGTGAAACAGTGACAACATTCCATAAGACTGCTGTAAATGTTTCGATGGCAATAAAGATCCATGCCAAATACCACAGTGAAGAGAACCCAACGAGCAGAGTCATCAATGGCATAACAAAGAGTGCAAGTGCAAGCGATCGACCTCTACCAATCTTCTCTGACACCTTAGGGCCGAGAAGACCGCCAAGTATTCCCCCGACTGCGGCTGCGGTACCAAGAATTGCAAATATGAAAACAGATGTCTTAAGAACTTCTTGGGCAAAGAGAATAAAAATTGCTCCAGATATTCCGGCAATTCCATTGAGCAAGCCCAAAATAATTGCCATCGGTCTTAAAAGTTCGTGACGCCACAACCAGGTGAATCCCTCTTTAATCTCGGCGCGAAAATTCATCGGCCCACTCTTCTGCTCTGGCTTAAAACTCTTCACTGTGGGTTTCATCGTTGCGATCAGAGCCGCTGCGACAAAAAAGGTTGCCGCATCGACAAAGAACGGAAGAAAGATTGCTACCGAGATGATGAGGCTTCCAAGTGGAGGGCCGATAAATGAGTTAGTTAATGACTCTGCAGACCACATGCGGCCATTGGCCTTTTCCAAATCCTTCTCTTCCACAATCGCTGGCATCAAGGTCTGGGCGGTGTTATCGCGCAGCACCTCAGCTAAACCGAAGAGGAATGCGGTAATCAAAATAACGGAATAGAGGGTGTAATTCGTTTCTAAATCAGTGATTGACGACAATTCGTTCAGGGAGGGCAGGCTTTCGCGTTCGAAGTAAACGAAGGCACCGACTACCAGGGTCAGTAAGCCTCTGGCGATATCCATCGCGACAATTATCCGCTTGCGATTAAAGCGATCTGTCAGCACACCTGCAAAGAGAGTAAAAACTAGCCATGGCAATCGTGAAACTACGACAGATAAGGCGATCAGGAGTGGAGAGCGCGTGACTGCCGATGCCAGCCATGGATATGCAACTGCGACTATTCCATCGCCAAGATTTGAAATACCGGTTGCGCTCCAGAGTTTCCAATACGAAGCACCCAATTTACTTTTCGTCTTGGAGTTACTTTTCGTCTTGGAGGTTTTCATCGTGATCTCCTTGGCTCGTTTTCTCACCGATGCGATTGATAAACCCTATAGATGCCAATGAGATAAGTGTGGTGGCGCCACCACCTACTAGTAACGGTAGACGTAATCCCCCTTGAGCGATGACTCCGCCAAGGAATGCACCCAAAGGCATTACGCCCCAGACAAAGGTCCGCCTGGCACCGTGGATGCGACCATAGAGCTCTTTCGGAATAAGAACTTGGTAGCACGACATCAAGAGAATATTCCAGTTGGTGATAAAAAATGAGGAGACAAATCCAATGACACCAAATACCCAATAGTTAGGTGATACCGCCTGCATCAAGACGGTAATCGATGACATGAAGATGGCCAGTGCTAAAACTTTTCCGCGGCCAAATTTTTTAGAGATCATAGGGGTGACAAGTGCGCCAATGATTGCACCCGATCCAGCACCAGCCATCAAGACTCCGAAATATTTAGCTTGGAGCCCTAAAACCTCTGTGATAAAGAGAATCATCGTTGACATCGAGAGTGAGTAGAAGAAACCTAACGATGTAGTGATTGTGACAAGTCCACGTAGATCAAGATCGTTCCACAAATACCTGAGTCCGAACTTAATGTCACCAATAAAACTCTTCTTTTCGGCAGGCTCTTGCACCTCATCCTTTGTGTCCTTGATGAGGTGGGCGGGAATAAGAAAGACGAAAATAGCTGCAATCAGAAAGCCGGCGCTATTGAAAATAAATGGGAGAACTACAGCTGTTGCGTATAGAAATCCGCTTAACGGACCACCAATAAAGTTTTGAATCACCGTCTCTGCGATATTTAGTCGAGAATTTGCGCGCTCGAAATGCTTCTTCTCCAAAATCACTGGGATCAGTGATTGGGCTGCGGTATCACTTGCTACCTCGCATATTCCAATCAGGAATGCGGCCAGAAATAGCCAGTAAATAGTTACGAAATCAGTAGATATAGCAAGGGCTAAGAGCCCGGCGATCACAAAGCGAAGTACGTTAGTAAATGTGATGAGAAGCCTCTTGTCGACTCGATCAACAAGCAGGCCAATAGGAATTGCAAAGAGAAGCCATGGCAGCATGACAAGTGCGCTGAGTATGGAGATGAGAACAGGGTTTTTTGTAAGAGTAATTGCTAAGAGGGGTGCTGCAACAGCAAGTAATCCGTCGGCGAGATTACTGATAGCACTTGCACCAAAGAGGCGATTAAATCCAGAGCCGAGTTTTTCAGTCTTCAACTTGTGTTCCTACCGGATTCCAACCACCGGGAACCATCTCTTGCGCCTCCTCTGGGCCCCATGTTCCTTCAAAGTATGGATGCACGCGAGTTGGTGATTTCAATACATCTTCAAGAATTTTCCAAGAGTGTAGAACGGCATCAATACGAGTAAATCGGAAGTGGTCACCGAGCATCGCAGCGCGCAGTAATCGTTCGTAAGGTCCTTGGCGATCCCCGAATTCTGCAAAAAACTCTACCGTCAGATCAATCTCTTCGGTGGTGAGTTTGGTGCCAGGTTTCTTCGCGAGAAGCGAGATATCAACCCCATCTTTTGCCCCAAGTCGAAAGCGCACCGCATTCGGATTGCCCCGTCCAAAGAGTTCACGAGGTGGCTTTTTAAACTCAACAAGTACTTCAAGAACTGTCTCAGGCATTTTCTTGCCTGTGCGCATATAGATAGGAACACCAGCCCAGCGCCAATTATCGATGAAGATTTTCATCGCAACGAAAGTTTCCGTATCAGAGTTCTCTGCCACGCCATCTTCTTCAAGATAACCGACGTATTGCCCGCGGATTACATCATCACTTTTGATATCACGGATTGCCGAGAGCACTTTGATCTTCTCGTTCTGCATATCTTCTGAACCAATACTGATCGGCGGCTCCATTGTGAGCATCGTGAGCACCTGCAAGATGTGGTTCTGCAAAACATCTCGGGTTGCGCCAACTCCGTCGTAGAACTTTCCACGTCCTTCGATACCAAAGTTTTCCGCCATAGTGATCTGGATATTTGAAACATAGTTTCGATTCCAGACAGGCTCAAATAAAGTATTGGCGAAGCGGAATACCAAGAGATCTTCTACCGCCTCTTTTCCTAAATAATGATCGATTCGATAAATCTGATCCTCAGGCAGAACTTGCTTGAGTTCACGATCAAGGGCGATGGCAGATTCAAAATCCCGACCGAAAGGTTTTTCAACAACTACTCGCGCCTTCTTGGTAATTCCAACCTTTGCCAAGCCTTGTGCAATTTTTGCAAAGTGTTCTGGAGCAATCGCTAGATAAATCACCGGCAACTTAAAATCTTTAATGAGATCAGCCAGCCGTACGAAAGTCTCTGGATCTTCGTAATCACCTACGAGAAGCTGCATCTCACTCAGAAGCTTGCCTAGTACCTTCTCATCTGCATCAGGTTTACGGGCGCGAATGGCTGTCTCAACATTCTCGCAAAAAACTTCCTGGGACCACTTAGAGGATGCCACCCCAAAGATGCGAACATCAAGTTCATTAAGTTCTTGGAGGTCATAGAGAGCAGGAAATAACTTCTTCTTAGCCAAATCCCCGGTCGCGCCAAAGAGAACTAAAGCATCAGCCTTCACTCGTTAGGCCTTCGTAGATTCGTTATTAGGCTTTTCGTTATGCCCACCAAATTTGTATCGCATTGCACTTAATACTCGGTTTGCAAACTCATCATTATTTCTTGATGCAAAGCGTGAATACAAAGATGCGCTTAATACATGAGCGGGAATTCCAGCTTCAATCGCCGCCTGAACTGTCCAACGACCTTCACCGCTATCGCTGACTTGAGTGGAGTATTCGGTGAGCTCTTCTGATTCGACAAGTGCCTGCGCCGTCAGGTCTAGTAACCATGACGCCACAACTGATCCGCGACGCCACACTTCGGTAATTGCTGGGATATCTAAATCGTACGCTGGCGTCATCTCATCTGCGGCATCAAAGATTGCAAGGCCTTCTGCAAAGGCTGCCATCATTCCGTATTCAATTCCGTTATGAATCATCTTCACAAAGTGTCCAGCACCCACAGGGCCACAATGCAGGTAGCCGTACTCAGATTGTGACGGTTGCCCGGTACGCCCTGGTGTGCGCTCTGCTGATTCAACGCCTGGACAGAGAGCTTTGAAAATTGGATCAAGGGATGCGACAACCTTTGCATCTCCTCCAATCATTAATGAATATCCGCGCTCGAGTCCATAAACGCCACCGGATGTTCCAATATCGACGAAATTGATTCCTTTTTCAGCTAAGAGCGCTGCATTCTTGAGATCATTTTTGTAGTAACTATTTCCACCATCAATGATTGTGTCGCCTTTTTCCAAGTGCTCTGCCATTGCAGCAATGGTTGAATCTGTCACTGACGCTGGAACCATAATCCACACAGTGCGTGGTGCGGTCAGTTTTGCTGCAAGATCAGCCATATCTATAGCACCGATTGCACCTTCGGCGGCCAATGTTGCAACTGCTTCAGCGTTCACATCATAAACAGCAGATGTGATGGAGTGGCGAGAGAGGCGGCGAACGATGTTGGCACCCATTTTGCCAAGGCCAATCATTCCAAAGTTAGCGTTTTGACTCATATCTTTGAACCTCTCTTCGTCGCTACGTGTACAGTCTAATCTAGTTATTTGGTCTTCTTACTCAGTGAAAAGCGCATCGGTATCAACAATCAGACGTGTGTGATCAACGGCTCGAATGTAACTCGCCGGTATGGATAGATCTCCTTCAATAATTTTTGTCACAGCATCAGCCTTGCTCGCTCCAGCCGCGATCACCCATACAAGTGTGGATGCATTGATCATCGATAGTGTGAACGATGCGCGAAGAGATGGCGGTTTTGGCGAATCCGTAATCGCAATTACTTTCTCGAGATTATCTATCTGTGCCGCACCGGGAAAGAGTGAAGCTACGTGACCGTCGGGACCAAGCCCGAGAATCGTGAGATCCATAAACGTGTCATCAAGTGCCTTTGCATACTCGGTTGCTGCTTCCTCAACAGTTGCTACCTCATCACTGGACTTGACTGCGTGAACATGAATCTCAGAATTTGTAAGTGATTGGATAACAGGGAGTGAATTTCTTTCGCTACTACCTGATTCAACAAATCGCTCATCGCTCCACCAAATATGAAGCCCAGAGAAAGTGCCCGGGTAAGAATTCCAGTTCTTCACCAAAGCGCTGGTGAGATCTGTTCCTAAGGTGCCACCGGTGAGCGCTAAGTGAAAAACCCCATTAACGCGCAATCCAATCTCAATTATTTCATTGAGTTGTGTGAGCACCTCAGATAACAACTCTGCTGGATCGGCATAAAGTGTGAGATCGAGGTCATCATCAAAATCCTCAACGTCATCGATTTCATCAGCCATGCAGCAAGTATCCCATGACTCACGAACAGCCAGGCAATTAGATCAAGCCGAGAGATTTCGCCTTCTCGACAGCCTGGTTGCGACCTTCGACGGCAAGTTTGCGATAAATATTTTTTAGGTGCGTCTTCATCGTATTGTGTGAGATGTGAAGCGTGGCACCGATTGATGTGATGGGTTTACCTGAATCAAGGTGCCTCACGATTTCGATCTCACGCTTTGTTAGCTCTGGCACTTGTGAACCTGACTTGTTTATCTCTTGCATTCTATCCATTGCCCCTCGCGCTATCTCTTCGTTGTAAAAAGTTGGAGACTCCACTGAAATTCTTATATAGCTTGGAAAGAGAATGGACTCTCGCAAGAAAGTTTCCTTAGCGCCTACCTCTGATCCCAATTTCAAGGCCTCTTTAACGATTTCATTACAGATTTCGGGTTCATTGATTGCTAAATGTGCATCAGTGATGAGCTTGTAGAGCTTTTCCCGTGGATTTCTCTCTGGCATAGGTGATAAATTCTCATCCTTCCAAGGTTTATCTTCGAGATCCAAGATATGCAATCGAGCATTTTCAACAAGACGTCCAGGTAGCGCTGTGGTGACAAGAATTTTCATTCGATCAACATCTTTAGCCATCAACCGAATAAATAACTCTGATCTATCAACAATTGACGTTAGATTATTGTCGGCTTCAATTAGCGTAATTTTTTCGCGGCACCGCCTGGTTGAATCAAGGGCTAATTCAATATTGCCTCTAATCGCATTATCGCTGGCAATATAGGAGAGAGCGAACAACTGCCAAGTCCATTGTTGATATAGCGCTGCCTTTTCAGATAACAGCTGAAATTCCTCAAGTGCCTTCTCGTGTTGGGCAAACTCGTAAATACATCGAGCATTGACGTATAGAACGTCAAGGGGATAGTTGTAAGAAGCCAATCCCAGCTTTTCTGAAAGTGATATCGCCATTTTTGCAGCACTCTGCGCATTTATGTAATAGCCCTGTAAAAATGCAGTCATAGCGCTGATCGCTAATTGGTGGATATGCCCAGCCTGGCTAAACTTTTCTGCCAAAAGGTCTCTAGCTTTAAGATTGATTTCTTCTAGCGCTTCAAGATCATCAATCAGAAATCGGTAGTTTGCGAGTCTTCTCAAAGCGTAAAGTTCGTCAGTGTGGTCTAGATCTTCTGCCAACTCATCACTTTTCAATGCATTTTCGACATTGCAAACTAGATTCTCAAAACGAGCAAAAGTGAAATCAACCGCTATTTCAATGAGTGACGCGAATCGGTCGATAAACTGATCGAGTTGAGTCCCGCGCGACTGCAGTCGCATGGAATCGAGGAGAGCTTCGACACGGAGATAATCTAAATTTGCCAAATGTCCTGCAACTTCTACAGTCTGTCGCTTGATTTGGCCTTCAATTGATTCATCACCTGCATATCGTGCCCAGCGAAGTAATTCACTTCCACGACCAGTTAACGAATAAGTTCGAGCGCCACTACGGAAGAGTTGTTCGAAGCGTTGAAAGTCTTGAGAGAAAAATGCATGCTCCATAGCAAGTATTGGATTTAGAACTGTTTCGTAATATTCAGAGGCCGAATGATGGGCATTCTGCAATGAAATACTATTTTTTGTGAGATCTGAATAAAGCACTTCTCTAATGAGGCTATGAATTTTGTAAATAGGCTCATCTAGTGAACTTTTTGAAAGCAGAGACCCTTCAAATGCCCAAGTGTCGAGCAGATGCTGAGAGAAATTCTTTCCCAAAATTTTCTGCGCTAACTCACTGGTAAATTCAATGACAGCCGAGAGCGGGACTAATTGGCTTTTCTCTTCATCCGTCAATCCGCGCACGACCTCCTCAACGATGAGCCTGAGCGGTTCTATCGAAGAAAAAATTTCTTCAGCAGAGGTATCAAATTGCGCACCTTTAGATAACCCTCGTGCAATCAGCTGTACTGCCGCTGGCCATCCTTGTGCGCTATCAATAATCTCATTTGTCGCATCGGAATCCACTGATAAACCATTAATTGCCAGAATCTGTTGAACTTCATTTGAGGTGAATCTGAGTTCTGAGGGTCCAATCGTTTGAAAGTTACCAGTGGGGGCCATTTCACCCACAGGAGAACCAGGAGCGTTCCTACGGATCTGAACGAGATGCAAGTTGCGCGGTAGAGATCTAATCATCTGCGCTGCCACCGCAAAATCTTGCGCCTCCTTTGTGCGACGGTTATCGACGATAAAGATGTAGTCCCCTTTGCGAGTTGTCAGTTCGTTACTAAACTTCACAATTAATTCCATGGGTTCAATCTGAATTTGATTGTTAAACCATGGTGCAAAATCTGGAATCACATTTCTTACTGACTGAATAACATGTGAGTTAAATCGTGCAGGTGAATCCTCATCAACCATCGTGTACCAAAATGTACGTCCGGGATTTCGTTGAGCAATCTCTGTTGCTATTGAAGTCTTTCCGTATCCAATAGGCCCGACTATCAACGTGGTACCCGGTGCTTCAAAAGTGAATGAATCAATGAGGGCAGATCGCGATAAGAAATTGGCTGGGAGCAGAGGTGGCAGAGTTCTAGAAAGGGTCACCCCTTCAAGGATTGTTGAACCAGAGCCATCACCCACGCTCTTTGCTTTAGCCACACCTAAGGGTGACCTAAATCAGGGGGTGAGGAAAGGGCAGGGTGAGCGATTTAGGGGTGATACGGGGGTGATTTAAAGGGCTGCAAATGCCTGATCAAGAATGGCGAGCGCCTCATTGAGTAGCTCATCGCTGATCACAAGAGGAGGCAGGAATCGAATCACATTTCCGTATGTTCCAGCGGTCAAGATGAGAACGCCTTGCTGTTGGCAATACTTAATCACGCTGGCCATTGCAGCGGGATTCGGTTCTTTACTTCCGGCCATCACAATTTCGATAGCCTGCATAGCACCACGTCCACGTACATCACCGATAACTGGATACTTTGCAGCCATTGCAGTTAGCGCTGAATGAAGGATTGCCCCAATTTCACGTGCACGTTCGACAAGTTTTTCCTCACGGATTGCTTCCATCGCACCGAGTGCCGCCGCACATGCAATTGGATTTCCACCATAGGTTCCACCAAGTCCACCAACATGGGAAGAATCCATAATTTCTGCACGCGCGGTTACCGCTGCTAGTGGAAGTCCGCCGGCAATTCCTTTTGCGGTCACGATCATGTCAGGCTCAACACCCTCATCTTCAACAGCGAAGTAATTTCCTGTACGAGCAAAACCAGTCTGAACTTCATCAGCGATAAAGACAATGCCATGCTGGGTTGCGTACTTGCTTAAGCCAGGTAAGAAACCTTTTGGCGGAACAATAAATCCACCTTCGCCTTGAATAGGTTCGATGATGATGGCAGCAACATTATCTGCGCCAATCTCTTTCTCAATTTTATGTATAACATCTTCAAGCGCATCTGCCGTCATGGTCGAAGCATCACCGTTCCAGCGATATGCATATGGCATTGGCATGCGATAAATCTCGTTAGCAAATGGGCCAAAGCCTTCTTTGTATGGCATGTTTTTTGCAGTCAGTGCCATCGTGAGGTTGGTGCGACCGTGATAAGCATGCTCGAAGACAACGATTGCTTGGCGCTTTGTGTAATGTCGGGCGATCTTGATTGCATTCTCAACAGCCTCAGCACCAGAATTCTGCAGAACTGATTTCTTCTTAAATTTTCCAGGAGTTAACTCATTCAGAGCTTCACATACTTCTATATATCCAAGGTAAGGCGCTGTCGTAAAGTTTGTGTGCGTAAATGCTTTGACTGCTTCTTGTACACGCGATACAACGCGGGGGTGTGAGTTTCCTACAGTGACAACACCGATACCTGAACCAAGATCAATAATGCGGTTGCCATCGAGATCCTCCATGATGGCACCATCTGCTCGAGTGATAACCGCTGGAAAAGCCATACCAAGTCCTGCCGATACCGCTTCTTTGCGACGTGCAATGGCCTCGGCAGATTTGGGACCTGGAATCGCAGTAACAATGTGGCGTGATTGCGGGAGAGGATCCTGTGCTTGAAGGCTTGAAGTCATGGATTAATCATAGAGCCTTGGATAAATCAGGCAGGCCGAGAAGTTAGGCTTGGCGGTATGAGTACAGGTGATCTTCGAAACATTGCGCCTCTTTTGGATGCCTATCTGTCGTACTTTGAAGTGCATCGGATTCCATTTACCGTTCCTGGACATAAGCAGAAAGCCTCGCGCTTGGATGCGGGTTTAGGCGCAGTGGTCGACTCAGATATTCCTCTCTTTGGTGGGTTAGATGAAATTAAGCTCACAAATAATGTCCTAGCGCAGGCGGAAAAACTTACGGCGACTTTGTGGGGTGCAGATTTTGCACGTTTTTCTACCGGTGGATCAACGCATGCCAATCAAGCCGTCATTCTTGCTTTAGGTAAGCCAGGAGATAAGGTCGCTCTCAGTCGAACTGCTCATCGTTCGGTATTAAGCGCTCTCGTTCTGGCAGGTCTTGAACCAATCTGGCTGACTCCCGACATTGATAGCGCAACAGGAGTGCCACTTGGAATTCCTGTCTCTGAGTTAGAGAGAGTGATTCCTGAAAAGCCAGTAGCGCTATTACTGACAGAGCCTGGATATCTGGGCACACTTTCAGATATTCGCGCACTTGTTGAATGTGCACATTCTCAAGAGATTCCCGTCATCATCGATGCTGCATGGGGCGGACACTTTGGTTTTCATAAAGACTTACCAGCACACGTCCTTGCGATGGGTGCTGATGCACTTATTACAAGCGTTCATAAAGCGCTACCAGGTTACAGTGCTTCTGCACTCTTACTTGCTCAAACCAAGTATTTAGATCCAGTGCGCCTCGAGCAAAGTTTTGAAACAACACATACAACATCTCCTGCAGGCGCGCCTCTTGCTTCCATTGATGCAACCCGTGCACTTCTGCAGACTCGAGGACCAGAATTGTTAGGCGCGCTCCTTGAAAACGTTGCATATTTTAAAGATCGAGTTCAAAGCCATTTCGAAGTGCCAGTATTTCTTAACCCAAGTGACTTCCCTACAGGTCGCTTTGACCCCGTAAAGATTGTCTTGCGTGCCAATCAACTTGGAGCATCAGGTATTTCGATTGAAAAATCACTTGGCGAACGAGGAATCCGGGTTGAGATGGCCGATCAGGACACAGTTGTCTTTCTAGCAACTCTTGCTGATACCCGTGAAGATTTCGTTGAGCTTGGCGATGTCATGATTGATATTGCTACTTTGCAGCAAAGCCAACCTCGTCCTAGCGCAACCGCGCTCAGTTGGTCAGTTATTCCGCAAGTGGGCATCTCTATGCGAGAGGCATACTTTGCAACGACAGAGATGGTCACTGCTTCCGATGCAATCGGACGAGTGAGTGCAGATCTGATTGCACCGTATCCCCCAGGCGTTGCAGTAATCGCTCCTGGAGAGATTTTAACGAAACAAGTTGTGGAAGGTTTATCGGTCTCTCAAAAGGCAGGAGTTAGAATTGCATATGCAACAGATCCAACGCTTAAAAAGTTTCGCGTCGTAAGAGATTAATTTACGTTGTGCGGTGAACTTTGTGCTGTGCTGCTTGAGCTACAGGTCGTAGCACCATCGAATCAATATTGAAGTGCTCTGGCAACATCACACTCCATCTAATTGCTTCTGCCACATCCTCCGCCGTAAGTGGTGATTCAACACCTTCATACACTTTTGCCGCACGCGCGACATCGCCGCTGAATCTCACCTTTGCAAACTCTTCAGTCTTGACCATACCTGGTGCGATTTCAGTAACTCGGATCGGTAATCCATTGAGTTCCAGGCGCAGAGTGCGAGCAAGGGCTGTCTCGGCATGTTTAGCCGCAACATAGCTTCCACCATTTTCATAGGCAGCATGTCCAGCAGTCGAAGAGATAATCACAATGTGGCCCTGATCTTGCATCAGCGGGGCAAAGGCTTTGACCATTCTGACGGTTCCAACAACATTGAGATCATATGTTTTTCGCCAGATTTCTGGATCTGAATCTATAACGGAAGAGGCATCAAAAGCCCCGCCTGCACAGTTGATCAGGACTCTCACATCGCGCTCTGCGCAATCAAGAACAAGTTGGTCCACACTTGCCTGATCAGTAATATCTAGATGATGCGCTGTTATCGCGCTATTTTCTTTTGCCAGTGATTCAAGGCGATCAACTCTTCGCGCACATGCAATCACATCAAATCCAGAATCAGCCAAGGCTCGCACAGTTGCGGCCCCGATACCGCTGCTTGCACCCGTAACGATCGCGCTATTTCGTGCTGCCATTAGCTAACTCGAAACCAAACCGTTGTTGCTGCAGGCAGTACAAAGCCATCGAGTGGGGCTGAAGAATGGAGAATCTCTTTTGCGGCAAAAGCGTGAGAGTGTGCACGGAAGTTGATCATGCAATTCCAACCTCCGGGGCGAGAAAAGTGAAGTACTTCTTTGTTCTTTGTTTCATGCCACATTAACAACTCTTCACTTTGCAATTCTTTACGAAGTGCCAGTGCCTTGCGATAAATTTCAAGTGGCGAGCCAGCAACGCCATCTTGTGCGGCTACATTCACTGTGGCAAACCACGCTGGTTGTGGAAGGTGTGATCCCCCTGATCCAAATCCGTAGGAAGTTCCAGATCCGTTCCACGGTAGGGGAACTCGGCAACCGTCTCTACCTTTTTCAGTAAAGAGATTTCCTGCATATGCTGGATCTTGAATTTGATCATGTGGAATATCAGTGACTTCGTGAAGACCTAACTCTTCTCCTTGATACATATATGTGCACCCAGGAAGAGCGAGAATAAACATTGTTGCTGCAAGAGCTGCGCGTGTGCCAACTTCGCGATCGAGAGGATGTGTAAGTCCATCGGCTAAGAGCCACTTCTTTTCATTAACGACAGGATGCAAACCATATCGAGTGGCATGGCGAATTTTGTCGTGATTAGAGAGCACCCATGTCGATGAAGAGCGATTTTTATCTGCAATTTCAAGTGACTTCTGCACAGTATCTTTGTAATCAACTGGATCAAATTTGGCATCAAGAAATGCGAAGTTAAATGCTTGGCCAAGTGTTTTCTCGCTTGCATAGAGCGGCATTCTTTCAATAGGCACATTGGCTTCAGCAACTGCTACTCGTGGTGGGTCATACTCATTAAAGACCTTGCGCCACTCTTTATAGACTTCAAATAGCTCTGTTCGATCAAAGAAAACGCCCTTGCCATCAAGTTGTGGATTCTCGTACCCGAGCGTTGGTTGACTGCGAAGTGGTTCAGAGAGATCTTTCTTCATCGCATGAGCAACATCAACGCGGAATCCATCAACTCCACGATCTGCCCAGAAGCGCAGAGTTTTAATGAAATCTGCTTCTACCTCAGGGTTATCCCAATTCAGATCTGGTTGTTCTGGAGCAAAGAGGTGGCAGTACCACTGACCGAGTTTTCCATCTTTTTCAGTAATCCGAGTCCAAGCAGATGGTGCAAAGTGTGAAGGCCAATCTGATGGTGGAAGTTCACCATTCTTACCTTTTCCATCTCTAAAAATGTAACGTGCGCGCTCTGGTGATCCGGGATCAGAGTTGAGAGCATCGATAAACCACTGATGAAGATTAGAAGAGTGGTTTGGAACAATATCTACGAAGACGCGAATTCCAACGTTGTGAAGGGCTGCCAGCATTTCATCGAAATCATCGAGCGTTCCGAGTTTGGGATCCACATTTCGATAATCATCAACATCGTATCCACCATCTGCCAACGCCGATGGGTAAAAGGGACTTAACCACACAGCATCAAGTGAGAGTGATTCTAAATATTTTACTTCTGAGGTAATTCCTTTGAGATCGCCGATTCCATCGCCATTTGAGTCTTTAAAGCTACGTGGATAGATTTGATACACCGCGGCCTGACGCCACCAATTAGCATCTTTAGACAAGCTCATCGCAGTATGACCCCCAATAATTTCGGCTAATACTAGCCAAGAATGTAGACTTACAGACCATGAGCACCTTGGCTAATCGCGCGTCAGAGACAACGATGTATCGCGAAATCCATGAATTTCCTCGGATAATTGAGTCCGCGCTATCCAATCTCTCGCAGATTCAAGAGATTGCTGAGATCCTTAAAGAGAAAGATTTCTCAACAGTTCAGGTACTGGGACGAGGAACCTCCGGAAATGCCTCACTCTTTCTCAAATATTTGATTGAGGTAAAGCTAGGAGCATTGGTTGCAGATGCTTCTCCCTCAACCACTTCAATTTATAACTCACCGATTGCAATGCGTAACAATTTACTTATTGGAATGAGCCAGAGCGGGAAGTCGACCGATCTAGTTGAATTTGCCCGGACCGCAATTCAGAGTGGTGCTTTTTTTATCGCCATGACTAACGATGCGCAAAGCCCCCTTGCTCAATTAGCGGATCACCATATAGATCTTGGGGTTGGACCAGAACTTGCAGTTGCCGCAACAAAGAGTTACTCATCTGAACTCTTACATGCTCAGTTACTGGTAGATGCCATGTCGGGTGAAATCACACCAGATGGCCTGGCAAAAGAATCTGCACGGGTAATCGATGATGCTCTAGGTCGTATCATCGCTGCAACCGATCTTCATGTAGCAACAGATATCGTTGTTCTTGGCCGTGGGTATTCACTTGCCAATGCGCTAGAGCTTTCACTCAAGATTAAAGAAACCTCGCTCGTTAACGTTCCTGCTAATTCAACTGCTGAGTATCTGCATGGACCGATCGCCGCCCTGAAAGAGGGATCTTCAGTAATTTTCTTGAGTCCTACAGGTCAAGATTACGAAGTGATTGCTCCAACAGTAGAAAGAGTGCGCGGGATCACCTCAAAGATTTATTGGATTGGTTCATCCGAACACTGTGCGCCAGGAGAAATCTTTCTGGGTGGGTCATCGATCAACCATGAGAGTTATTCAGCCGTCTTGGATTCAACAGTTCTACAACTTGTTGCAAATCACTGCGCTGTTGCAAAGGGGCTTAATCCCGATGCACCTCAAGGGTTAAATAAAGTAACCCTTACTCGTTAAGTTACTTTGCTTTTATTTCCAGCAATCGAATCGCAGCAACGGCGCTATCAAATCCTTTATCCTCAGTGCTTTCAGGTCGCCCGCATCGCGCGATTGCTTGCTCAAGAGTGTTACACATCAAGACACCGAAGCCAATTGGCCGGCTAAATTTCAGCGACACATCGAGAACTCCCTGGGTTACACCTTGGCAGACATAATCAAAGTGCGGTGTCTGACCTTCAAGAACTAGTCCGAGCGCAACAACAGCCTCATACCCTTCTTCAAAGGCAAACTGTGCGGCGAGTGGAATTTCAAATGAGCCAGGTACGTATGTAGTTCTCACATCTGTAATTCCAGCGCCCTGTAATGCGCGCTTCGCGCCGGCAACGAGATCGTTACAGATATCAAGGTGCCAACTTGAAGAGATAATCGCAACGCGAGCCTGTGGCAGTTGTGGCAGCACAATCTTTGGAGCATTTCCTGACATTTCTATCTCCCTAGCCTTTGGTGACCAAGTTTGGTCGCCTTCGTATCAAGATACTTTTGATTAAATTCATTCGCCTGTATATCAAGGCTCTTCACTGTTGTTGAAATTCCAGCATCCACAAGTGCAGCAATCTTCTCAGGATTATTTGTCATGACCGTAACATCGCTTAATCCGAGCCCTCTGATAATTTCAATTGCATCACTCCACTCGCGAGAATCCACTTGGTGACCTAGCGCGATATTGGCATCAACGGTATCAAGGCCTTCATCCTGTAAGCGATAAGCCTTTAGCTTCTCTGATAAGCCAATTCCACGACCTTCATGATTGCGTAAGTAGATGACATAACCCGAGCCCTGTTCGATGATCGCTTGCTTCGCGAGTTCGAGTTGATCTCCACAATCACATCGCTGTGAACCAAGTACGTCACCTGTAAAGCACTCTGAGTGAATACGAATGTAGGTTGGCTTTGATGTGATCTCAGGGTTGAGCGCAAGAATTACATGCTCGCGTTGGCGCAGGGCCGAGTGCGTTGCAATCTTCCACATCTGGCCATCGATAGGAAGATCTGCCCACTCTAAATCAAAAAGTGCTGGTTTAATGGCGGTGAAATTCTCACTGTAATAGCGAGCCAAATCTGCAATAGCAATTATTGGAATCTGATGTTCGGTCGAAAATGCTTCAAGGCTTGCACCGCGCGCCATTGACCCATCTAAATTCACAATTTCAGATAGAAGTGCGTGCTCTGAAGTGCCGCTGAGTTGTGACAGTGCAATTCCTGCTTCAGTGTGTCCTTGTCGACCACGTAGAACTTCCTGATGCGCCACGAGTGGATATATGTGGCCCGGTCTAATCAAATCTCGAGGTGTTGTGGTCAAATCGCTTAATGCCTTAATTGTTCGAGCGCGCTCTGTTGCACTGACCCCTGTTGTAATTCCAGGTGCGTAATCAACAGCAACAGTAAATGCAGTTCTGCGTTCATCTTCATTGTTTTCAACCATTAATGGAAGTGCTAGCGCACGTGCTCGTGATTGCGTGAGGGCAACACAGAGAATTCCAGTTGTGTATCTGACCATAAATGCAACTTTTTCTGGGGTTGCCTGATCTGCCAGAAGCATGAGATCTCCCTCGTTTTCGCGATCAAGATCATCTACGACAATGAGGAACTCTCCTCTTGCATAGCGTTCTATCGCTTCGGGGATCGACATTATTGGCATACTCATCGCTTCTCCAACAATCTCTCAACGTACTTTGCAAGCACATCAACTTCAATGTTGAGTGGATCGCCTATTTTCTTTACTGACAAATTAGTCTTTGCCAAAGTCTCAGGAATAAGCCAGACGATGATTTCACTTTTCGCATCGTTGAGTGCGCCCACCGTAAGCGAGACGCCTTCAATGCATATCGAGCCTTGTGCGACCACGTACTTCAAAAGATGTTCGGGGATGACGAAAGTGAATTCTTGCCACTTTTCGCCATCGACAATTGAAACTACTGTGGCAACCCCATCAACATGTCCTTGAACCATATGGCCGCCCATGCGATGTTCTAGCGTCGCCGCAAGTTCGAGGTTGACGTGATCGCCATCGCGATAAGAACCAAGTGAGGTCATCTTTAGCGTCTGCACCATTACATCTGCGGTAAAGCCCTTATCTGATACCGATGTTGCTGTGAGGCAGACACCATTAACTGCAATTGAATCCCCAATGGCAACACTTGTGATTGTCTTTGGCGCAGTAATTTCTAGCACCGCGCTGTCGGGGCCGTGAGTAATAGATGAAATTACACCTACCTCAGTGATGAGTCCTGTAAACATCGCTACTCACCCTTTCGCTTCAATATGTAGTGAGATTTAATATCAGCACCGATTGTGCTCTTGCCTACTTCTTTGAACTCAATACCGAGGAGTTCTGGAAGTTGGCCTCCGCCAACAAATACGTCTTTTCCGGCAGCTTCAAGATTAACTGGTGATATGTAAGTGATCAGTTCGTCGATATAGCCAGCACTCATCAGCGCATTTCCTAGTTCGGGGCCGCATTCCAGGAGCACTTGGTTATAGCCATATCCTGAAATTTCTGAAATCACTTTATCTAAATCTCGTTCCTGAACAAAGTGAGTAGTCGCGCTTTCATCATGAAGATTAAAGCTCTTCGGAATCTCTCGAAGTCCAACAACAATTCGATCTGGATTCTTTACAAGAGATTGAACTCGCGGATTTAAGTGTGGGTTATCTGCCAGCGCCGTACCAGTGCCTACGACAATCGCATCAGATTGTGCCCTGAGAATCTGTACATCAGCACGCGATTCCTCCGAGCTCACCCACGACGGAGCCCCATTGCCTTCTAGAATTTTTCCGTCTTGTGAGAGAGCGATTTTCCAAATTAATCGTGGTCTACCTGTTGCAATCTTGTGCAGCCAACTGCGATTTGAAAAGGCAACTTCTTTGCTGAGCAAACCAACTTCGATATCGATTCCAGCATCGATGAGTATTTCGATTCCGCCAGATGCCACTGTATGTGGATCGCGATTGGCGATGACAACACGTGAGATTCCAGAATCAATAATGGCTGAGGTGCACGGTGGCGTCGTTCCTGCATGGCTGCACGGCTCCAACGTGACATATATGGTCGCGCCCTCCAGTGTGGCTTTCGCACTATTAATTGCAACGACTTCTGCGTGGTGAGGTGAAGTAAAGCGTTGATGAAAACCTTCGCTTATGACTTCACCGGATGCTCCAACAATGACTGCTCCAACAATTGGGTTGGGATATGTGAGCCCAAGACCATTTTCTGACAGGGAGAGAGCACGTTGCATAAGTTCAACTTGTTGCATCTACATCTCCCCTCATAAACGACTCTTGGTGTTGCGAGTCATCGGGGTATGCAATAGCCAACAGACGTTCACGCCAGATGCCGAAAATGGCAAGGGCAGAACGCTGCTCGTTAGTTATCTCTCATCCGGACTTTAACCGTCGGTCTCAGAATTACACTGAGTCCACCGTTAGCTGGATGCCAACGGGTCGCGGACTTTAACCGCCGGTTCGGAATTACACCGACCCCGATAACTTAAGGCTTATCTTAATCGAGATTACGGTTTCTGGCGAACGTGGCTACCTTTGCGTGACTTTATAGACCTTGCCGTTGCTGTCGAAGGTGATCCACTCGCCAACGTTCTGGCCGTTCTTGAAATTGCCAGAGCGCATGATGGTGCCGTCTTTTCGATACCACTCCCAATGACCATGAAGCTGTCCGACCTTCATTACGCCTTGGGCCTTAAGGAACCCATTGCCATAAAACTCGAGCACTTTTCCTTTTGAATTCGGGAAAGATTCATTTATGATCTCAATTTTTCGAGAAACTATCTTTTTCAATAGCGCTTTTGGAAAAACTCTATCTAAATCAAAATGAATGGAGCCCTTTGTGCTTTCAAAGTTGGAGAGCGCTGCTTTAAGCGGGGCTCCTAAATCTCCGCCATAGGGAAATATGCTGTTATGTTTTCTAAATCCATCTATGCCGATAACGCCTATACCTTGGATTGTCCAAGTGGGAATTCCATACTTAATCTCCTCTTGTGCACCTGGGAGTAAATTCGAAATGTCACCTCGAACTTTAAGTAGCACCTGAGATTGCTTTGTCGGAAAACTTTTTAGATGGGAGGTGATCTCTTTTGACGACATTGAACCTACTTTAGCAATGCTTTCATCGCCTCAATTTCAGCACTTTGGCTCTTAACGATGTTGGCTGCCAGCGTTGATACTTCACTATTTGTTGAATTCTTAATCATGTCGACCATATCTAGCGCACCCTCATGGTGGGCGATCATCGATGTCAAGAAGAGTTGATCAAATGCTTCGCCTTTTAGCGATGCAAGAGTTTCAAGATCTTCGTCATTTAACATCCCACTCATTTCCATGTCGTGGTTATGGCCGTCGTGCCCTTTGCTATCACCGATCCACGCTTGCATCTGGATAATCTCTGGAGCTTGCCCATCACGAATGGCTGTTGCTAGTGCCAAGACTTCAGGGTTAGTGGTGTTGGCAAATGCGAGCTCTGACATGGTTACAGCCTGTTCATGGTGAGGGATCATCATTTGAGCGAACATGATTTCATCAGCTGAATATTTGCTAGATGATTCCTCTTTGCTTGATGATCCGTGACCGGAATGATCCATCGGTTCGCCAGAATTCCCAGCCAATAGAAAGATGATCCCTAAAGCGAGAACGGCGATGATCCCAACAAGGATCCCTGTTTTTTTATCAACGGTAATGGCCATGAGCTAAGCCTATGTCAGGAAAGTGGCAATGTCTTTTCGAGTAGTTCAACCCGTAAGTCAGCATGCGAACCTGCCATCTGGAGGAATTTCTCATTAATCGTTGCTACTGCGCTCTCATCATCGGTTGTGTGAGCATCCGAGATTAAGGTAACTCTGAATCCTCGCTCGAGGGCATCAACTGTTGTGGCGTTTACGCAGTTCTCTGATTGCGAACCGGTGATGTAAAGATGTCCCACATTTTCTTCTGCAAGAATTTCGGCAAGATCTGTCTCTTTAAACGAGCTTCCATGAATTTTATCAATGCGCGCATCTTCTGGCTGTGGAACTAACTCTGGAATGATCTGCCAAAAATCAGAACCTATTGGCATTTCTTCCTCTGAATGTTGAACCCATATGACAGGTATCCCTGCACTGCGCGCAGAAACAATCGCTAGATTGATTTGCTTTACAACGGCCTCTTTCTGCCAGGCATGCAGGACCACACCATTTTGCACATCGATGACGAGAAGGGCGCTAGAACTCATTGAGCTGATCATCGAAAAATTCTACTCGGAAACTTCTTTTCGCACCTGATCCATATCTAAAGCAGTAACTTGTGAGATGAGGTCATCTAGCGCTGGCCCTGGTAAAGCGCCAGGTTGGCTGAAGAGAAGAATTCCGTCGCGAAAGATCATTAGTGTGGGAATCGATGAGATTCCTGCGGCGGCAGAGATCTCCTGTTCAGCGTCGGTATCAACTTTTGCAAATGTGATCTCTGGATACTTCTCAGATGCCGCCTCAAAGATTGGACCAAATGATTTACAAGGTCCACACCAGGCTGCCCAAAAATCTACTAAAACGATTCCATCTTTCTCAATTACTCCATTAAATTCTTCACTCTTAAGGTCTACTGTCGCCATCTCTACTTCTTTCCACCAAAGAGTCTGCTGAGTAATCCAGGTTCCTTCGGATCATTGGCATGGCCCTGACAACGATCTTTCTTGGCTACACCTTTCAGTGCGACTTCGATGTGGTTGCCACATCCTGACCACGTTGGCTTACTGCACTTACGACAAGTAGTTCTACTGCACATACTTTTCCTCGATTATCTCGTTAGGTTGACTCTTCTAGATCAAATACTGCTTGATTACGCAGTTGGTGCTCCAGCTGCAGCTAAATCTGTAAATCCAACAGTCGCGTTGTAAATACTTGTGAATCCCGCATCAGCCATCTTCTCGGCTGCGATGCCAGATCTGTTGCCGCTACGACAATAGAGTGCGTAAGTCTTTGTTGGATCTAATTGTGCGATCTGTGAATCAAATGATGAAGACTGAACATCGATATTTAGCGCATTCGCGATATTGCCCTCAGCAAATTCACCAGGTGTGCGAACGTCAATCAAGACAACATCCTGAGCAGCGGCTTTCTCCAAGAACTCTGTAGCGCCTAGATTGCTTACTGATGCACTCGTTGATGAACAACCTGTCAAGAAAAGCGCTGATACGAATAGTGCAGCAAAAACTTTTTTCATTTCTCTCCCTATGCCAAGCTCAGAAAGAGCTTCTGTAGTTTCTCTGTTGTTTGATCTAAATCCCTGCCATCTTCAATGAGGCATTCCTTCAAGCTTGCTGAAATCAGAGTGAACGCGGCGGTATTAACTGCCTTACCGACAGCCGCCATTTGGTGAACAACTTCTTCACAACTTCTGCCCTCTTCGAGCATGCGAACGACTGCAGCGACCTGTCCTTGTGCGCGCTTCATTCGCTTGATCACAGCATCGAGTTGCTCTTGATCCTCTAGGGCATGCGAGTTCTTAAGCACTACCGCTTTGCTCTTCATTTAGCAGGAACAACGATCTTGCTCAGGAACTCCAGCGAGTGCTTCCTCAATATGCTGCCCACATCCATCCCAGGTAGCTTTCTTGCAACTATTACATGTAACTCGTGCGCACATTTGCTTTTCCCTTCGTAAAAGAACTTGATGGGTGAAGTTATCACATACCCCCTAGGGTATACAACTTGAACCTGGGGTTGGGCGAGTCCGCCCCTATGATGGGCTCATGTCATCTCCGACAACTACTGAAGCACACCAATCTCGCGTCGTTAAGACCCTGATCACTACTCAGGTTCTTAACGGGGTTGGTGTTGCTGGCACAGTTGCAGCAGGTTCGTTACTTGTTGCATCGATTACTGATTCGGAAACTCTTGCGGGATTGGCACAAACTTTCTCTGTCCTTGGCGCAGCCGCTATGGCACTTCCACTTGCCAGACTCACCAATCGTGGTGGGCGCCGATTGGCACTCTCTGCCGGACTCATCACAGGGCTTATCGGTTCTCTTCTAGCAATCACTGGTGGAAGTACTTCCAATATTTACCTCATGCTCCTTGGATCTTTTCTTGTTGGAGCAGCATCGGCATCGGGTTACCAGGCAAGGTTTGCCGCAATTGATTTAGCAACACCTGATAACAGAGCGAAGCAACTTTCTCTCGTAGTGTGGGGATCAACAATTGGCGCTGTCGCAGGCCCAAATTTAATGGAGCCATCTGGACGCATTGCAGAAAGATTCGGATTGCCATCACTAGTCGGTCCATACATCGTAAGCGCAACTACGTTAGGGCTGGCGGTTGTTGTTATCTTTCTTTTTCTTCGCCCTGATCCTTATCTGACTGCTCATAAAGATGCACGTGCTGCTGGCACGGTAATCAAGAAATCATTTAGAGAAACATTCGCATACATCAAATCAGAACCTGTTGCCTTATTTGCAATCTCATCCATTGCAATCGGTCACCTTGTTATGGTGGCAGTAATGGTGATGACACCTGTTCATATGAAGCATGTCGATGTTACATTGCAAGTCATCGGTGTTGTTATCAGTATCCACGTACTTGGAATGTATGCCTTCTCTCCTGTCGTTGGAAACCTCACTGACAAATTAGGCGAGGTTCGGGTTATTCAAATCGGTGTGGCGTTACTGCTCGTTTCTACAGTCGTCTCTGGAACAGCGAGTGCTGATAACGCAATTCAACTTGGTATCGGGCTATTTTTCCTTGGTATCGGGTGGTCTTGCACGCTCATTGCTGGATCTACCTTGCTTTCAGAATCAGTGAGCGATGAAATGCGACCTTCTTCGCAAGGAACAAGTGATCTCACAATGAACCTGATGGGGGCAGCTGGTGGTGCTCTCGCTGGAGTGATTATCGGATTACTTAACTATGGATGGCTCTGTTATTTTGCTTCAATTCCCGTTGTGGTGCTCGGTGTTTGGTCGAGCCGAGTAAAGCGGTGAGGCAAGCTATGAGTGACGTTGAATTCTGTGGAGAAATGTTTGAGTGGCGTGGGCCCGCACCTTTCTATTTCATCAAAATCCCTGTCGATCAATGCGCGAAGATCAAAGAGCGAGCGGCTCAACTTTCCTATGGCTGGGGAGTGATTCCAGTCACTGGTGAAATAGGGGAAACTGAATTTACAACTTCGCTCATACCAAAAGATGGAGTTTATCTCCTGCCTATAAAGAACGTGGTTCGCTTGGGCGAAGGATTAGAAGTTGATCAAGAAGTCAACGTTAAACTATCGCTCGGGAAGGCTTAACATTAAAATTCAAAGAACTTTATTGCTGCTCGCGTTAACGATTCCACTCATCAACGTATCTACTTCGCCCGCCCATGCACATACATCTCTTGAATTATCGACTCCATCAAATAATCAATCAATTGAATTTATGCCTACAGAATTATCTGCAACCTTCGACGAAGATCTCATCGAAATTGAAGGTGAAGTTGTAAATACCTTGGAACTTCAAAGTGCGGATGGCGCGAACTACCTGCTTTCTGCTGCCACGATTGCCGGGCCTGTAGTTTCAGCGAAAGTTGGAGATGGAGATTATCCAGCAGGAAATTATCTTCTAAAATTTAGAGTGGTCTCAGCCGATGGTCATCCCGTCACTGGAGAGATTAGTTTCTCAACTCAATCTGCCACCGAAATTGGTTCTACACCTGCCGAACCTGTAACAACTTCCTTCAATCCAGAACCTGTTGAGTCGTCTTCAAATTCTTTGTTTTTTCTTCTTGGCGGGCTAATACTGACATTTGGTATTCTCCTGAGCATGACGAGAAGAGGTAAATCGTGGCGCAAGTAATCGAAGAAAATGGAGAGCTAATTCTTAAACTCTCACGGTTAGAAAAAATTTACTCACTTCATCAAAACATCCGTGTCAAAACTTCAGATCTAGTCTCGATCACCGAATACGAAAAACCTTGGAACAACAAGGTGCTTCGGGGCTTTAGGGCTCCAGGAACCGGATTGCCTTTTGTCATTCTCTTCGGAACGATGCGATTTCGAGGCGGGAAAGACTTTGTTGCGATCTACAAGCGTGGACCTGTAAAAGTCTATGAATTTAAAGCGGGTGAATTTAAGCGCTGGATCCTCTCAATATGAGTCTGGTTAAAGACCTTCATGCTCTGGCTCGTAAGGGCAGATCGTCAGATCTTGCACGTTTCTACAAGACCGGTCCGGGAGAATACGGAGAAGGCGATCGCTTTATCGGCGTTATTGTTCCCGATACACGCCTGGTTGCAAAGAAATACATTGATCTTTCATTTACAGAGCTTGAAAAGGTCATTGACTCCCCTATTCACGAAGAACGTCTCTGTGGGCTCATTATTCTCACTCTGAGGTACAAGCGAGATAAGGATGAGCAATCACGAAAGAAGATCTTCAACTTTTACATGAAGATGCTTCGTGCCGGCCATGTCAACAATTGGGATTTAGTTGATGTGAGTGCACCTATCATCGGTGATTACCTGATCACAGACCCAGATCACATGAAGTTATTGGAAAAACTCTCACACAGTAAAGATTTATGGCATCGTCGCGTTGCCATGGTTTTCACTTTTGCTTTTTTGCGTCGTGGGATTACTGGACCCACTGTTGTGATTGCTGAGAACTTATTAGAAGATAAACACGATCTCATTCATAAAGCGACCGGTTGGATGTTGCGCGAAATGGGAAAGCGTGATCCATATTTGCTGCGATCATTCTTGAAAGAAAATGCTCCGTACATGCCTCGGACAGCCCTTCGATATTCCATCGAAAGACTGCCCGAGAGCGAACGTAAGCGGTGGTTAGCGATTAAGCCGATAGATCAAAGCGGTCGGCGTTCATAACCTTTGTCCATGCAGCGATAAAGTCTGTAACAAACTTTTCGCGAGCATCATCTTGTGCATATACCTCGGCGTATGCGCGCAAGATTGAGTTTGAGCCAAAGACGAGATCTACACGAGTGGCAGTGAATTTCACTTCACCAGTGCTGCGATTACGAAGGTTGTAAAGATTCTCTCCTGCTGGCTCCCAGACATAGGTCATATCTGTGAGGTTGACGAAGAAGTCATTGGTGAGCGCACCGACCTTGTCAGTGAAAACACCATTCTTTGAACCTGCGTGGTTTGCACCGATGACGCGAAGCCCACCGATAAGTGCTGTCATTTCATGAGCGGTAAGACCCATCAATTGTGCACGATCGAGCATGAGCTCTTCGGCGGTGACTGCATAATCTTTTTTGAGATAGTTGCGGAATGCATCATGTGTTGGCTCAAGAACGGCAAATGATTCAACATCTGTCTGCTCTTGCGTAGCATCCCCGCGACCTGGAGCAAATGGAACCGTTGCATTAACGCCAGCTGCCTTCGCTGCATTCTCAACGCCCACATTGCCTGCCAAGACGATGACGTCAGCAAGGCTGGCACCTGTTGCAGTTGCAATTGGTGTCAGGGCTGCAAGTACGCGTGTAAGGCGTGCAGGTTCGTTACCTTCCCAATCTTTCTGTGGTGCAAGACGAATGCGAGCACCATTTGCGCCACCACGCATATCTGAACCGCGATAGGTGCGAGCGCTATCCCACGCTGTTGCAACCAGATCTGCCACCGGAAGATTAAGTGCCTCAATCTTTGCCTTCACATCAGCAACGTTGTAGCTCTTATTCCCTGCAGGAATTGGATCCTGCCAGATCAAATCTTCTGCCGGAACATCTGGTCCGATGTAGCGAACCTTTGGTCCCATATCGCGGTGCGTTAACTTAAACCACGCGCGTGCAAAGACTTCATCAAAGTATGCAGGGTTTGCATAGAACTTCTCTGAAATTTCGCGATAGATCGGATCTATCTTCATTGCCATATCGGCATCAGTCATCATTGGGTTGTAGCGAATGGATGGATCTTCAACATCTACAGGCTTATCTTCTTCCTTGATGTTGATTGGCTCCCATTGGTGAGCACCTGCTGGAGACTTCTTTAACTCCCACTCGTAACCAAGTAGAAGATGGAAGTAACCGTTATCCCATTGTGTTGGATGAGTTGTCCAGGCACCTTCGATTCCACTTGAAACAGTATCGCGACCAATTGCGCGCGTGCCGTGATTCATCCACCCTAGACCGCCTTCTGCAATATCAGCACCTTCTGGAGCTGGACCAAGGTTTGATGCCTTGCCGTTTCCGTGTGCCTTACCAACTGTGTGGCCACCCGCAGTAAGTGCGACGGTCTCTTCATCGTTCATCGCCATACGAGCAAATGTTTCACGAACATGAGCGGCAGTTCGTAATGGATCTGGTTGGCCATTAACACCTTCTGGATTTACATAGATAAGTCCCATGTGCACTGCAGCAAGTGGATTTTCTAGCGTTGAGGCATCATTGAGATCTGAATAGCGTCCTTCACTTGGTGCAAGGAATTCACTCTCTGAGCCCCAATAAATATCTTGCTCTGGATGCCAGATATCTGGGCGTCCAAATGCAAAACCAAATGTCTTCAAGCCCATTGATTCGTATGCGATCGTTCCTGCCAGAATCATTAGGTCTGCCCAGCTGACTTGGTTTCCGTACTTTTTCTTAACCGGCCATAACAGTCTGCGTGCCTTATCAAGGTTGACGTTATCTGGCCATGAGTTCAATGGTGCAAATCTTTGGTTACCTGTTCCAGCGCCGCCGCGACCATCTGCTGTTCGATATGAACCTGCTGAATGCCAGGCCATTCGAATCATTAATCCGCCGTAGTGACCCCAGTCTGCAGGCCACCATGCTTGGCTATCTGTCATCAACGCATGCATATCTTTCTTCAGCGCTGCTATATCAAGTTTTTTTAGCTCTTTTGAATAATCAAAGTTTTCGCCAAGTGGATTTGTCTTGCGATCATGCTGATGCAAGATGTCGAGGTTGAGCGCCTTCGGCCACCAATGCGTATTCGTGTCACCAACTTGCGTTAGCGCACCGTGGGCTACTGGACATTTTGCTGAATCTTGCATTGCTGATCTCCCGACTATGGCTGGTAAGTGCAGATCTTGAGTCTAACTAGGTCAATCCGAATTCGCTATTTGAGGCTGTTATAGAATCACCCCATGAGCGTTTCAGAAGGTGATCGTGAAAAACACTTCCCTTCCATAGAGAAAAAGTATGGCGAGAAGATGGCGTACTGGTTTGCCATCATGAAAAAGCTCGACGGGAAAAAGTATCCCGAACAGATTGCTTATCTTCGTGAGAATTACGGCTTCAGCCAAGCTCATGCCAATGCGCTCGTGATGTATTCGCGAGGCTCGCTATCGGCTAAGCGTCATGCATCACCTGCTGCGTATTTCAAGAGCATTGATCCACAGCAAGCTAAAAAAGTGAAAGAGATTATCAAGGTGATTACGTCTAAGTATCCTGACCTTGAACTTGTGATTGCATGGAATCAACCAATGCTAAAAAGTGGCACAGAGTATGTGTTTGGAGCCTCAGTTTCCACCAATCACATCTCAATAGCGCCTTGGGGTGATGTACTTAAAAACTTCGGAGCTAAATTTGAGAAAATCGATGGCGTAAGAGTGACAAAGAAAACCATCGCAATCCCTAATGATTGGGTGGTCGATACAAAACTGATTCAATCAATGATTGCTGCTCGACTTAAAGAGATAAAGTAAGTTCGTCGCCATCTTTGAATTGAGCTTGCGGTAGGCCACTGACAATGTGAACTAATTGCTCACCCTGCACTTTCCAACTCGTTGTGCCCGTTCGCCGTACGAGCGCCGTCAATTCATCGATTCCTAGAAGAATTGTTCCATCCGGTGCATGCAACAAGACTTTTGCGGCGCTATCTGGAATCCACTTAAAGAACTTATTGAAGTGTGGGATTACTCTGATTCCATCAATGATTTCAAGACCTTGAGTTGGAGGCTTCTTTGTAAATCGAAAGTTTGGGATATGACTGCTCATCACCATTGCACCAGCGCTACATCCGGCCAGCGAACCACCAGCATCCCAATTCTTCAGAATTGCTTGCCACACAGGTGTATCGATGAGCGTCTGGGAAAGATGATGAGGATCCCCACCTGACATATAAACGAGAGCGCTACCTGCAATCTCTTCTACGAACTCTGGATTAAATGCATCTTCCCGAGAGTAGATTGGTAAGAAAACCTGTTCGGCATCGAGACGTTCGGCCTGGGTAGCACCTAATTCTTTCCAAAACTCGATTCTTTCAATACTTTCCTGACCGGCAGCGGTAGGAATCTGAATGTAACGCGGGCGGTGACCGTTAGCCTCGCCATCTTCGATCAGTGATTTCTCAAACTCTGCCATTGCAGGCAGATACTCACCAGATCCGACGAGTGCTAACGATCCACGCATAAAGCCTATTCTGGCTTATCTTTGGCCAACTTCTTGGGATCTTTATCGTCATGCAAAGGATCTCCCATACGTCCGGCCGTCGCCTTCATATCTGGGTTCTTTGAGCTCTTGATCAAGCTGAGAACTGTTGTGATTGCAAGAATCACGACAATGACAAGAAGGCTTACGTTAGTTTGGATTTTAGGAATTTCGATGAACTCCTCATAATAGACATAATTCCAAATCAACTTAACGCCGATGAAAATCAGGATGACTGAAAGTCCCAGTGAGAGGTAGACCAATCGATCCAAAAGCCCCTTGATAAGGAAGTACAAAGCTCGCAAACCAAGCAAGGCAAAGGCATTTGCTGCAAAGACCAAGTATGGCTCTGATGTGATTCCAAAAGTAGCTGGAATTGAATCAAGCGCGAAGAGCAGATCGGTCGTTGCGATGGCAATCATCACCATGAACATCGGAGTTGCAAATCGCTTTCCATCTAACTTGATGAACATCTTTGTTCCGTGATACTCGTCCACCATCGCAATTCGCTTACGAACGGTGCGGACTAGTACGTTGTCGTTCGGATCTGGATCTTCATCCCAGTGTCTGAATAAGCCGATTCCGGTCCAGATCAAAATTGCACCGAAGAGAACAAAGGTGAATGCAAAGGCTGCAAGTGCCGCAGCACCAAGAGCGATAAAGATCGAACGCAATACCAGCGCGAGAATCACACCAAAGAGCAGAACGCGCTGATGGTAGATCGGTGGCACGGCAAACTGGGCAAGGATAATGACAAAGATAAAGAGGTTATCGACGGAGAGAGATTTTTCAACGAGGTAGGCGCCGAAGTACTGAGTACCAAATGCAGAACCGTATTCGCTCCAGATCCACACACCAAATAGGAGCGCAATACCAATGTAGAAGATTGACCAGGCGGTTGCTTCCTTAAACTTTACGAGGTGCGGATGAGAGCTGACTGTAAACAAGTCAACGGCGACCAACGCCAAAATTGCAGCAACTGTTAGGGCCCACACTAATAATGAAACATCCATCTTTAAAACATCTGTTGGTAAAACTTCCGCCGACAAAATTTGCACAGTGAGACTCCTTGACTCGACATAGATTGAGAATGCGGTCAAGGTCTTCCTAACCGACAAGTCGGCCAGCGCCCCGGGTTTTTACACCGTATTGACGAGGTAGCTGTATCTAGGTACTCCCCTTAATTAGGGCAAATCGTATGTGTCGGGCACCTACTCCGCAAGTTCAATGAAAGCGTGTCCCCAACGAGATCATTTCTAGCATCTTCTTCTAACTCTCATGACGCTCTCCAACAATACCAAGCCACAACGCTTCGCATTCCGGTAAATGGTTCCCCCAATGCATCAAGAGCGTTTGGCTTGATTGGCTCAGAATTATCATGCAAATAATCCCAACCACGCCTCACTGCAAGATCGTCAACTGGCCAGATGTCTAGTCGCCCTAAATGGAAAATTAGAAACATCTCTGCAGTCCATCGCCCAATTCCGAAAAACTGAGTAAGTTCTTGAATAATCTCAGCATCAGATCTTTTAGAGATGCTGCTTAGGTTTATTGCACCAGTCAAAGATGCCTCTGTAATTTCACTGATCGTGCGCACTTTTGCACCTGTTAGCCCAACAGATTGCAACTCGATTAATGAGAGTGCTCCAATCTTGGTGGCAGTTATCGATCCACCACATTTGGTTTCTAGTCGGCCTGTAATGGTACGAGCAGCGCTAGTGCTCACTTGTTGGGCTATCACAGAGCGAATCAGGGATTGGTAACTTGTGATTCTAGGTTTTTCTAACCCAAATTTACAGGGCGGTAAGTCCTTAATTGCGGGCACAAAAGCTGGATCAATCCTTGCTATTTTTCGACAGATATTTCGCATTTCGGTTGCATTTGTCATAACTAGTTGTACCTAAGCATGTCGATTCGATCTAGCACGAATCAGAGGAACCCTGAATCACTTGGAAAGTCGGTTCTTGATTAAGAATGCTGCTGAATCTTTCACTGAGGTCTCGGCTGAAATGAAAGTCATTCCAAGGAGTGATTTTGCCTTCTTATTGCTGACCAACATGGGCTTTCCCAATAAAGGAAGAATCGCCCTAATATCACCATCAAATTTGGCAAGAATATTGATCAAGAAAGTCGGTGCTTTCCCAGTCTTGGTTTTGCTATCCGGATATGCCGACTTAATGATCTTTGCAATATCAACGAAAGAAAGTGTCTGTGCTGATGCCAGGATTCGCTCACCGAAAGTTGACTGAACTTCAATGCAATCCACATGCATCTTTGCTACATCTTTCACATCTACAATTCCAAAGCGCAAATCTGGCAACATCGGATCCTTGCCGTTCAACACTCTTTCGACAACTGATATCGAAGAGCCAAAATTGCGATCAAGTGGAGCGCCTAAAACTAGAACCGGATTTATCGTCGTTAAGGCAATATCGCTAGCCTCTAACTTAATGAAACCCCAGGCAGCTTTTTCAGCTAATGTTTTTGATTTTGTGTAAGCGACTCGGCCAACAGGGTGGGTCACATCTGTCCACATCGTCTCATCAAATTCGTTCACCCCAGTAGGAAGATCATTTCCATAAACTGCAGCCACAGACGATGTAAGAACTACGCGCTTTACTCCGGCTTTCTTTGCCGCACGCAGTGCACGCAGCGTTCCATCGACGGCTGGACGAATAATGTCGTCTTCGTTTTCTGGGGAGGCGATAGGAAATGGTGATGCGGTATGCATTAGTACATCAACATCAGCCAACGCCTGATCCCACCCAGCATCTTTCTCTAAATCCAATACAACAAAGGTAAGAGCTGTCTGAAGATCTATCCCTGAAGCAAGGTGGGGTGTGATTGCAGCTCTGATCTCTTCAGACCTCTTCAAATCTCGGACTGAGGCCCTTACGGCATAACCCTTGTTGAGAAGTTGAAGTGCAACGTGCTTACCGATATATCCGCCTGCGCCTGTTAGAAGTACTGTCTTCATTGTCCACCCTTTGCTCAGTAGCTCAGCCTAACCTAGCACTTTGACGGATACCCCCTGGGGTATGCTAGGATTAAGAAAAATTGGAGCACAAAGTGTCAATAACTGTCATCAGCTTAGATACACCCACTCTTGGAGATCGTGGCTATATAGCCCACGATGGAAAGACAGCGTTGGTGGTAGATCCTCAACGCGATATCGATCGAGTTGATCAAGTGCTCACCGATAACAACTTGACCCTTGGCGCAGTAGTTGAAACTCACATGCACAATGACTATGTCAGCGGTGGGTTAGTTCTCGCGCAGAATCACCAAGCGACTTACATAACCAGTGCCGAAGATCCAGTCGAATTTAAACGTACCGCAGCACACGATTTGGATGAGTTCGCTATCGGTACCTTCGGTATCAAGGCTCTCCATACCCCTGGCCACACATTCACCCATCTTTCATATGTTCTACATAACGGATCAGGAAACCCCGCAGGTATTTTCACTGGAGGTTCGCTGCTGCACGGATCAACCGGGCGCCCTGATTTACTCGGAAATAGTTTTGCCGCCGAGTTAGCAGCGCTGCAACACGGGTCGGCGCATCGCATTACAGAGATGCTTGAGGATGGAACGCCAATCTATCCAACGCATGGTTTCGGTTCATTCTGTGCCGCAACTTCAACATCTGGAACATCTTCGACTATTAAAGATGAGAAGTTAGGAAATCCTGCGCTACAACTTTCTGTTGACCACTTTGTGCGTCAAACTTTGGCGGGCCTTGATAACTTCCCTGCGTACTACAAGCACATGGGTCCACGTAATCTCGCCGGTGCAGGTCCAATTGATCTCACAGAACTACCTCGCCTGAGCAGTGAAGAACTACTCAAGGTAATTGCAGGGGAATCCTGGGTGGTTGATCTGCGTGATAAAGATGTCTGGGCTAGCGCTCACCTCGCGGGCACTATCAACTTTGGTATTGCAGGCTCATTTGCTACATATCTGGGATGGCTCTTTCCATATGACAAAGAGCTCGTTCTTATCTCTGATCAAGCTGAACAGATCTCTTTAGCGCAGCGAGAATTGGTGCGAATTGGAATCGACCGACCACAGGCAAGTTTCGTAGGTGATATTAAGGGTGTGAGTGAGACCGTGCCTACCCCTGTCGTCCAATTCAAAGATGTCCCTGCTGTTCTCTCTGATTCAAAGATTCTTGTCCTAGATGTGCGACGCAATAGCGAGCGAGAGGCATCACATATCGCTCACACCAGCCATATACCTTTACACGAACTCGCCGATCGAATGACAGAACTACCTAGCGAGAAAACAATTTGGGTCCACTGCGCGGGTGCTTACCGTGCATCAATTGCTGCAAGTCTTATCCAGAATGCTGGGTTTAGCGTGGTGTTAATCAATGAGCCTTACGAGAAGGTGTACTCCGTGCCAGACTTGCCACTAGTAACAGGTGTCAAAGATCAGGGGCCGGTTGCGCCATCTGATACAAAGAAATCGTAGAATCGGGAATTGGAGTACTAAGCGATGAAGACAATGTCTCCCCAAGAAGCATTTGAATTGGTAAGTGCAGGTTTGGCATACGGAGTCGATGTAAGAGAGCAGAGCGAATGGGATGCAGGACATAGCGATCTCTTTACGCTTCATCCCTTAAGTACTTTTGATGCAGGAAAGATTGCGACAGATAAGCCCGTGATCTTTATCTGCCGCTCAGGCAAGCGCTCAGCACAAGCATGCGAGCTACTTCAGGTTCACGGGGTCGAAGCAACCAATATGACTGGTGGAATGCTGGAGTGGCAGGAATTGAAACTGCCAATGAGCGCAGTTGGGCAAGCACCACTGATTTCGTAATTGATTGCTCTCACCCTTCCAATAGCCCTTGGTGGATCGGTTCAGATCCTTTAGAGTTCGCTTCATGTCAAAAACTGTTGATGCCGATTTCTTAGCCCTACCGCTGGCCCAAATTTCAGATGCAGCTATCCTGACTGCAACCTCTGCCGGTGCTTCACATGTTGATGTCCGAATCGAGAGAACTCGCACTGGTCTCTTATCGCTGCGCGATGCCAAGCCTGAGACGCAATCAGATGAAACAAACTTTGGAATTGGTGTGCGTGTAATCGTCAACGGAGCGTGGGGCTTTGCCTCCTCCCCTGATGTGTCAGCAGAGACCGCCAAGAAGTTAGCCATGACTGCAGTTGCGATGGCAAAGACTTCAAAACCACTATCCACTGAAGAGATATCACTTGTCTCTGAGCCTGTTTATGCCAAGCAGAGTTGGGTTTCATCGTATGCAATTGATCCCTTCTCAGTTTCCGATGGAGATAAGAAAGATCGACTCGCATCACTGTCATCTAAGTTGTTGAGCTCTTCTGCGGTAAATCACACAAGTGCGCACACTATGTTTGTTAAAGAACAGAAGCACTATGCAGACTCTGCTGGAACAAGCACTACTCAACAAAGAATTCGAGTGCAGACTCAAATTGAAGCAATCTCAACCGGTGCTCATGGTTTTGAATCGATGCGCACGTTGGCTCAACCTGCTGGATACGGGTGGGAGTGGATGGATAACTCGATCTGGAATTGGGATGCAGAGATCGAACGGCTTCCAACTCTCTTGGCTGAGAAAGTTGCTGCCCCGTCTGTTGAACCAGGGCGTTATGACTTATTAATTCACCCATCAAATCTCTGGCTCACCATTCACGAATCAATTGGCCATGCCACTGAACTTGATCGCGCAATTGGGTATGAAGCAAATTACGCCGGAACTTCATTTGCAACCCCTGACAAACTTGGCACACTTAAATACGGATCACACCTGATGAATGTCACTGGCGATCGCAGCACTGAACATGGTCTGAGCACCGTCGGCTGGGATGATGAAGGCGTTGCAGCACAGCGCTGGGATATCGTTAAAGATGGCGTTCTGGTTGGTTATCAACTTGATCGTCGAATCGCAGCACACGTGAATAAAGATCGTAGTAATGGTTGCGCCTTTGCTGACTCACCAGCACATGTACCTATTCAGAGAATGCCTAACGTCTCGCTACAACCAAATCCAACGGGGCCAACTCTTGATGCACTGATTGAATCTGTTGAAGATGGAATCTACATTCTCGGCGATAAGTCATGGTCGATCGATATGCAGCGCTATAACTTCCAATTTACTGGTCAGCAATTCCATCGAATCAAGAATGGAAAACTAGCCGGACAACTTAAAGATGTTGCCTATCAAGCGACAACTACTGACTTCTGGGGTTCTATGAAGGCGGTCGGCGGTCCTTCCACTTACGTTCTAGGTGGCGCTTTCAACTGTGGAAAAGCACAGCCCGGTCAGATTGCTGCGGTCAGTCATGGTTGCCCTGCAGCAGTGTTTAACCAGATCAATGTTCTCAATACAGTTGCGGAGGCTGGCAAATGATTTCAGCACAAGATCTTGTAGAAAAGATACTTGCTCGTTCTACAACTGATGATTGCATCGTAGTTGTTAAGGATTCCACTCAGGCTAATCTGCGTTGGGCGAGCAGCACTCTGACAACAAATGGCGTTATTCAAGAACGTAGCGTTACAGTCATTGCATTTGTTGCCGTTGGCGGATCAATGGCATCAGGTGGTGTAACACGGACAAATATTGATGAGGGCGACATTGATTCAGTGTTAAGTGAGGCAAAGGCTGCAGCACTTGCTGCAGGTGAAGCGGAAGATTTCGCGCCTCTTGCAAAAGATGTCTCATTTGGTAATTGGTCAGCGCCACATATTCCAACCGGCCCTGAAGTATTTTCGACCTTTGCACCCGATCTTGGTGAGATGATGCATCGCTCCAAGTCAGATGCGATAGAACTCTTTGGGTATGCCGAGCACACACACGAAACATTGTGGGTTGGATCTAAGGGCGGAATGCGCCTTCGCCATGACTCCCCTATCGGTCGAGTCGAGATGACCGGAAAATCTCATCAGAGATCGCGTTCGACATGGAACGGTGTCGAGACACACGACTTTAAAGATGTCTCTGTTGCAACGATCGATGCTGCGATTCGCCAACGCCTAGCCTGGCAAGAGAAAAAGATTGATCTTCCTGCAGGACGTTACGACACAATTTTTCCATCAGGTTCAATTGCTGATATCTACGTCTACATGATGTGGGTCTCTGGTGGTCGCGACGCCTTTGAAGGCCAGAGCGTCTTTTCAAAAAATGGTGGCGGAACTCGAGTCGGCGAGAAACTCTCAAACGTTGGCTTCCAATTATTTAGCGATCCCGCTCACCCACGACTAGGCGGATCACCGTTTGTCTCAGCCGCTGTCAGTGACCCTTTCTCTTCTGTATTTGATAACGGAGAGAAGAAATCTCGTGTTGATTGGTTTAAAGATGGCGTTCTGCAATCACTTGTTCAGACACGTGCCAGTGCCAAACTTACTTCACTGCCATACACGCCAATGGGTGACAATCTCATTATGAGCGTTGATGGTGGAAGTGGAAATCTAGAAGATCTCATCAAGAAAGTTGATCACGGACTCTTGCTCACAACCTTGTGGTACATCCGTATGGTTGACCCAAATACATTACTCCTCACCGGTTTGACTCGTGATGGCGTTTACTATGTTAAAGATGGTGAAGTTCAAGGATCAACCAATAACTTCCGCTGGAATGATTCACCGGTCAGCGCACTGTCACGTCTTTCTCATGCCGGGGCCACCGAATGGACTCAGCCGCGCGAATGGGCTGGGGATGTCACCAACATGTCTGTTCCACCAATGGTCATTAAGGATTTCAATATGTCCACGGTAAGTCCAGGAAATTAAATATCCATTTGCGTGCCGAGGGTAATGACTCGGTTCTCAGGAAGCCCAAAGTAGCTAGATGCTGCGGTGGAATTGCGATGAAGGACACCAAATACCTTCTCAGTAAGCCCTTTAAGGGTGCCTTGAGAATTTTCTAAGAACTTACGATCTGCGAGATAGTAAGTGCATTCGCTCTCTTCTTCTTTGGTCATTACATACTCGATGATTGTCTTCTGTATGTTCACATCCTGCTTAAAGCCAACCCACACATAGAGCTGCTTAACGCGATCATTTACCTCTTTGAGTATGGGCTTTCCAGTGACAATAGGAACGTCTCCTTGAATAACGCTGACGATCAGGATTTCCTTTGGACAGGAATGAAGATTACGTAGTTGAGAAATGAGCGCTTGGGGAACCTTCTGCCCTGATGATGATAGATAAATGCCTGTATCTGGAATGATTGAAATGGATCCAGATTTAATCTCTTCTTCGACTTCATCCCATGTCATCTCTTGTTTACGTAAGGCGAGTTCAAGGGCTGCCTGACCTTTACGCCAGACCAACATGACATAAGTAATTGCGATTCCAATTGCTAGCGGCACCCAAGCACCCTTAAGAACCTTAGTAACTGTGGCTAAAAAGAACGAAAGATCGATAATGAGAAGCATCGGAATCATGATGTAAAGCCATCTCTTGCTCCACTTGAACTTTTCTGCAGCAACGTAACCAAATGCGATTGTGGTCATCAGCATGGTTGCTGAGATAGCAAAGGAGTACGCACTTGCCAGTGCGCTGGAAGTTTTAAAGAAAATCACGAGAAAAACTGAACCAAGGCCAACGAAAAGATTGATCGCTGGAACATAGATTTGTCCCACCACGGTGCTACTTGTGTGAACCACCTTTATTCGAGGTAGAAGACCAAGCCTGACCGCTTGTCGTGATAGTGATGCAACACCAGTAATAAGGGCTTGAGATGCAATGATCGTTGCCAAAGTGGCCAGAACGACAAGGTAAATTCTTATCTCGTGATTTGGCGCTAGGGCGAAGAAGAGACTCTTTTTTGATTCTGGATTTTGCACGGCAATAACAGCCTGTCCCAAGTAATTTAAGACTAAAGATGGCGCAACGATGAAAATCCATCCGATGCGAATAGGGCGCTTACCAAAGTGACCTAAATCGGCATACAACGCTTCAGCGCCAGTGACCGCCAGAATTACTGAAGAGAGAATAATGAAAGTATGAAATCCATGGTGGGCGATATAGTCGATTGCAAAATGCGGGTGTAGCGCTTCGATTACTTCTGGATGCTCTTTTACCTTCAGCACCCCTAAGGTGCCAAGAGTGATGAACCAGAGAAGGATGATGGGACCGAAGATTTTTCCAAGAGTGTTACTGCCCTTGTACTGGAAACCAAATAAAAGAAGAAGAATCAGAACCGTAAGTGGAACTGTCCAAGATGCTAAATCTGGATTAAGAGTCTCTAACCCTTCGGTTGCAGAAAGAACTGAAATCGCAGGTGTGAGCATTCCATCGGCGACAAGGAGCGCGGTTCCCAAGAGAAGAAAGACAACAAAGAAGTACTTTGTGCCACCAGTGGCGTTGCGAACTTTGTTTGGCAGCAACGCAAATAACGAAAGGATTCCGCCTTCACCGTTGTTATCGGCCCGAAGTACAAAGACTAAGTACTTCAAGGTGACAACCAACATGAGCGACCAGAAAATGAGTGAGACAACACCATAGATGTCATAAAGCTCTGTGCCGGCGGTATGAAGTGATTCACGGAGGGCATAGATAGGGCTTGTTCCGATGTCACCGAAAACGACACCTAACGCGCCTAGGGTGAGTGCTCCGAGAGAACCATTCTTACCCATGGTCTTCATAAACAACTCTCAGTCGGGATGCCACATTGGCCATTCCTAGAAAATAAGTTTACATCACCATTTTTGCTATCTTCGACGCGTAAGTACGTTCACCACCCGCTCTAGCGGCCCCTGATTAAATTTCTTAAGCCACAGTGATGAGAGATAAACCAGAAAAAGCCAAATGAGAAGAGCTAAAAGCAATACCTGCCATGTACTTAACTCTTGGAACAGACCTAATCCCCAAGGACCAAAGATCATGGAGGTAAGTACTGACTGTGAGATGTAGACCGTGAGAGACATTTTTCCGGCGGGGATCATCCATGAAACAAGTTGTGGCTTATCTTCGACCAGCTTGCGAAGAATACCTATGTAAACCACGGACATCAGCGGTGCTGCAAGAAATGATGCAAAGAGCGAGAGGAGATAGATTCCCTCTGATGGCGTTGTGCTCTGTTCATTTCTGACCAGAATCATTGCAGCGACGATCTGAATTGGAGCTCCGAAGATTAAACCTCGTCGAATCAATTGAGAATTCTTCTTTGAATCTATTGGCGAAGATAAATAGTTGGTCCGTGCTAAACGAAGCCCCAACAGGAACGCTGCGAAAGCAAGCCCGCCCTGCAGAAATATTCCCGTCAATACTCCAAAAACCCACACCTCTAGGCGTGCTGGGATTGCTTCCAGGAATGTTCCACTCAAGAGAACGTTATCAAGTTCTGATGCAATGCTTGGCTGAGCACTTTCTTCAGGAAAATATCTCTCCGCAACTAATACAAGAGCAGCGACTATCAGGATCAGAGTCGAAGTACCAATGAAGACAATTCGGGTCCATATCTTGAGTGTTCTCTCCTGCCGAAAGAAGAATGGAATCAGGAGTAATCCAAACAACCCATAGATAAAGAGAATGTCCCCATGCCACAAGAAAGTGAAGTGAAGTATTCCAATTGCAACGAGAAGGAAGCAGCGCTTAACCCATCTGCCTCGGTTCGATCGATCATCACGAATGATGTAATTGGAGCTATACCCAAATAGGAAAGAGAAGATGAGATAGAACTTTCCTGCAAAGATCGACGCGATGATGAAGGTTGCTGATCCATTAGCAAAGCCGCTCACCCAATCACCACGAGCTCCTTCAACTGAATCAAGCCCCATGAATTGAATGTTGACCACCAAAATTCCAAAGAGGGCGAAACCTCTTAGTACATCAGGTGCTATATCGCGCTGCATCATCTCTTCTCGATTCCTTAGATTGTGATGTCGAAAGCAACCATTGCGAATGCAATAGCTACCGCCCACAGAGTTAAACTTGCAATGATCAGTATCGATGAACGTAGTGGTTTGACGCCGGCGAGAACAGCCGCAGCGGCTGCGAATTGAGTACCGATCAGAATTGGACCAAGGGCAGCCAACCCATAAACCCCATACTTATCGAAAGCTTTGAGAGCTTTTTCAAGCTTCGGTAGTTCGGCAGGCTTTCCCTGCTTTACTCTCCTATTGATTAATCTCTCTCTGATATTTGAAGCAAAGTAAGCAAAGAGAACTATCGTGATTGAGTTGCCAATAACAGCGGCGAACAAGGTAGCGATGGGATTGAGACCAATAACTATGCCTGCCGGAAGCACAGCAATCGCTTCGATCCAAGGAATAGCCCCTGCAATGAAGACTCCAATGAGTCCCCACTCCTCTAGATTCATAGATTTTTATCTAGTCGTCTTGACTCTCGCCAGGCCATGATGAGAGAAGGAAGCATGTAGGCGTAACCAAAAACTAACCAGAAGATTGCGTTTATCTGCGGCCAGGTCAACTGGAATGCGTAATTGAAACCGTCGCCATCCTTACGGAAATCCTCAGAAACTGCATAACCCAATAGGGCTCCGGCCAGGGCTGCTGATACTCCAAAAAGATATTGATAAGCCCTGTGATAAACGCTATTTCTCTCTTGAATCAATCTTTCATCAAGAGCACTATCTGGAGCATCAGGAATCAATCTCACAGCCATACGGAGTAAGAACCAAAAGATAAATAGGGCAATTACGTAAAGAATCAAAAGTGCTGCCCAATCGTTATCTCCAACAAGGAAGAGAAAAGTTGTACCTGTGATTGCTGTGATATTTGCCCCAAAAACAAGAAAACGAAGTGCGCTTCTTGTTCTTAGTCCATCCCACTTAGTATCCGAAAGTTGTTTTTTGACCGACTTTTCGCTTGCCATCTCAGTGAATCCACCACTTGAAGTGAACAAATCCCGATAATCACGACCTAGTCCTCGTGCTTTCAAATATAAATAGAAGAGAGGAAGTTCGAGTAACGTGTAAGAAAGGATGAAGAAAATCCACCAGGTCGTATCAAAGGTAAAAAATGTGTAATCACTAGGCGAGCCCCAGTTGAAAGGTGCAAGTATGGCGAGGATACATACACCTACAACTAAGTCCAGCCAGGCTAATCTCCTTACATCATTACCTGCGAACTTTGGATAGATGTACAAATATGCCAAACCAAGGGCAATCAAGTTCACAATAACAATTGGCAGTTCGGACATTTATTTACCTTTCTTGAATGGGGTCATTGAAAAGAGTTCAGAGATTGGAGCGCTCAATACTTGGGAGATGCGCAGGGCCAGCACCAAAGATGGGCTGTACTCCTCGCGCTCTAGGTATCCAATGGTTTGGTAGTGGACCCCGACTTTGTCGGCCAATTCTTGGCGTGTGAGCCCCAACGCAGTACGAGCTTGCTCAATCCGGTTGTAGACCGGTTCTTCAGGGTTGCGACTCATAGCAAATAGCATATATGCTATGTAGCATTAATGCAACATACTCCCGATACAGAGCGCCGATATAAAGTCAGAGCATCAAGCCATTTCGTTAAGAGAGCGAACGGCCAACTCACTCAGAAGAGCAGCTCCTCGATAAAGTACCGAGTCATCGAACATTGCTCGAGGTGAGTGATTCACTTCAGCTTTGGTGAAGTCTTGATCAACTGATGCACCAAGGAATATGTAAGAGCCTGGGACCGCTTCCAACACACGCGAATAATCTTCAGCCCCTGCAATTGGATGTGGCATATCCATGTAACTTTCATTGCCAAAGAGTTCGGCTGCAACTTTGCCGACAAATTGTGCATGAGCGTCGTTATTAACTGTGACGGGATACTGCTCGACTACTTTAACGTCAGCTTTCAGGCCGTAACCTTCTGCAATTGACTCGCACAAACGGACTGCTTCAGTCTTGATGCGAGTTCTATTCTCGGGTGAAAATGTTCGGATTGTGGCCTGGAACTCTGCAGTATCGGGAATTATGTTTGCCTTGGTACCGGCATGAAATTGGCCCACAGTGATTACTACTGGATCGAAAGCGTCAAAGGAGCGAGTAATCAATAACTGCAGAGCGCTCACCATTTCAGCAGCAACTGGAATTGGATCTTTCGCGGTATGAGGCTGTGATCCATGTCCGCCCATACCAACCACTGTTACATGTATTTCATCGGCAGATGCCATCATGGTTCCAGGCTTCGTAGTAAATGTTCCTTTTGGAACCGCGGCTGACATCACGTGAATTCCATATGTTGTATCGGCTTTTCTCCCACTTGCAGTCAAGACACCTTCCTTGATCATGTGCCCCGCGCCATCGAAGCCTTCTTCACCCGGTTGGAACATGAAGACCACGTCGCCACTAAGTTGTGACTTGTTTTTCACAAGCAATTTCGCTGCACCAATCAACATCGCAACATGCAAGTCGTGACCACATGCATGCATGGCACCATCAATCTGACTCTTGTATGGAAGATCAGCTAGTTCTGTAACAGGAAGAGCGTCCATATCGGCGCGCAACAACACTGTCTTCTGGGAATTACCCGCTCGCAAGATCGCAGTAACTGAACTCAGTGATTTTCCTGTCGAAACTTCAAGCCCTAAACCATCGAGAGCTGCCACAATCTTTGCCTGAGTCTTTGGTAGATCTAATCCAATCTCTGGCTCTTGATGTATGTGTCGGCGAATAGCGGCCAGATCATTTTGAATTTCGCTCGCTTCAGCCAGAAAATTAGTCACTTTCACTCCCCCAAGAACTCAATGAGATGGTGATGATACTTAGCCCAGCAACCCAATGTCTATGAATTACTCGATTAAAAAAGGCTCGTCAACCAAACCACGTGAATTGAAAAGCAAAAAGGACTTGGCAATAAACCAAGTCCTAATTACTACCAAACAATCGTTCCGAGAATTATGTCATAGAACGAAACTATTTGCATCCAAGCAAAAGGGACTTGGCATCTAACCAAGTCCCAATTACTACCAATCCATCGTTAACTGAATTATTGCACAAACTGATGTTACGCAGAGTAACTATCTATAGAGAAGAGTCGCCCATAAAACAACTAATAAACCTGAGGTGGTTACCTAACCAACTAGGCTTTGAGTTATTAAGCCTTTCTTTATTGAAACAGTTATGCGATCAGAACGATATTCTTTAGTTAATGCAAACATCTGATTATCCTCTTGGCCAATTCGATACTGCCAACCTAATTTTTCAGCACAAAATGCAGCAGCCTCTTTTTTCATACCAACTAGCCCTTCGGCATATGCTGGCAGAATCTTTACCTCATCTATTGGTTCCACCCATGCTGGACAGGTGGCAGGTGATAAAACCTCACCATAAGTCTCTAGAGTGCCAACTA
>Ga0315901_10000166_pt1 | contig 97008 bp, 93 predicted proteins | sample LakEriMetagenome_10_FD_203761 | JGI IMG/M metagenome (GOLD analysis project Ga0315901, IMG submission 203761) | Freshwater fungal communities from buoy surface, Lake Erie, Ohio, United States - Buoy 2 MA116 | ecosystem: Environmental > Aquatic > Freshwater > Lake | place: USA: Lake Erie, Ohio... | reverse complement strand
ATGTTGCCAGACACCTTGCCAGGTCGGTGGCCAGATTCAGGGTGGGGGCAGTCTCGTGCACAATAGCCGATGGGGACATCCTGGCCGGTAAAATCTCGTTTTACAGTCAATGCCAGTCAGTTAAACCCAAACGTCCCGACATTCATCAAAAGACGCTGGGTCCCGGCCTGCGCCGGGACGACGATATAAAGGCCGCTAGCAGCTAAAACGTCATCCCGGCGCAGGCCGGGATTCAGTGACTTTGAGATTTTCGATGATCAAGCACAATCTGGATGCTTCACTGACGGACATTGGTTTTACAGTGGGCTGTCGTCCGGAGCGCGCGCCACTGCCCATTGCTGCGATTGACGGGTACAACGCCTGACAGGGCAGATAACAATGAATAAAAACCTCTGGCTGCTCGCGATTGCTCAAGGGCTTTTCCTGGCGAATAATGTGACCTTTATCGCGATCAATGGTCTCGTTGGGCTGAACCTTGCACCCTACCCATGGATGGCGACGCTGCCGGTGATGGGCTATGTGGTCGGCGGCGCACTCAGTACCGGACTGGTGGCGGAGTCGCAGCGGCGCTGGGGCCGCAAGGTGTCGTTTCAGCTAGGTTTGCTGGTCGCGCTGCTGTCCGCTTGCCTGGGCATACTGGCGGTTGAACAGCAATGGTTCTGGCTGCTAGTGGGCACCACCGTGGTGGCAGGCTACTACAGTGCGAATGGTCACCTCTATCGCTTTGCCGCCGCCGAATTAAGCGATGGCGGTCATCGCGAGAAAGCGGTATCGCTGGTGATGGCCGGCGGGCTGATCGGCGCCGTGATCGGGCCCAATCTTGCCAATCACAGCAAGGCCTTGCTCACCATGCCGTTTGCCGGCGCTTATCTCGCGCTGGGTGTGCTGGCGATCATCGCGCTGGCGCTGATCTCGCAGATTGATTTTCCGCCGGTGCCTGAAAGAACTTCGAATGCCGATCAGGGACGGCCGCTGATGGAGATCATGACGCAACCGGTGTTCATGGTCTCAGCGCTGGCCGGGTCAATCAGCTACGGCGTGATGAATCTGCTGATGGCGGCGACACCGCTGGCGATGCAAGTGTGCGGCATGCCTTTCAGTGACACCGCCTTGGTGTTGGAATGGCATGTGATTGGCATGTTCGCACCTGGCTTTATCACTGGCTCACTGATCCGGCGTTTTGGTGTGCTCAACATCATGGGCGTTGGTGTACTGCTCAATCTCGCCTGCATCCTCATTGCGATCAATGGCAACGATCTGCATCACTTCGTGTCGGCCTTGTTCCTGCTGGGCGTGGGCTGGAATTTTCTGTTCACCGGCAGCACTACCTTGTCGCTGGATGCCTACCGACCTGAAGAAAAAGACCGCGCGCAGGCAGCGATCAATTTTTGTGTGTTTGTGGTGATGTCGCTCAGCTCTTTCGCTTCCGGTGCGCTGCTGACCACACAAGGCTGGCACTGGCTGAACCTGGGCTCGGTGGTGCCGGTACTGCTGACGGGTATTTCGCTGGCGTGGCTGGCTCGCAAATTCAGCTCGTCAGGGGCCGCAGCCTGAGGGCTGTCGCATCGTTGGCGATCCCTCACTACAATGCGAGCATGTCTGCATTTCATCCTCAGGTAATCCATGCCTTGCTGGCCGCCGCTCTGTTTGGCGCCAGCACACCGCTGGCAAAGCTGCTGGTCGGCGAAGTCCCACCTCTGCTGCTCGGCGGAATGCTGTATCTGGGCAGCGGCGTCGGGCTGGGCATTGCAAGATTGATCCGCGATCGCGGATGGTCGTCGTCTGGGCTGAATCCGGGCGAGTGGCGCTGGCTGCTATCAGCCATCGTGTTCGGCGGCATGCTTGGCCCGGTGCTGCTGATGACTGGATTACAGTCGACATCGGCATCCACCGCATCGCTGCTGCTCAATCTCGAAGCTGTGCTGACAGCGCTGCTGGCCTGGGTCGCGTTTCGAGAGCACACGCATCGTCGTGTGATGATCGGCATGCTGGTGATAGTCGTCGGTGGCGTACTGCTGTCATTGCCCGACGCATCGGCTGTCGATCATGGATGGCAGGGATCGGTGGCGATTGCGCTTGCCTGTCTGTGCTGGGCCATCGATAACAATCTCACGCGCAAGGTATCCAGCTCGGATGCGATGTTCATTGCCTCGGTCAAGGGATTGGTCGCCGGCGCGGTCAACTGCGCGGTGGCGTTAGGCTTAGGCATGCACTGGCCTGCGGTGCCGACTGTGCTCGCCACCATGAGTGTCGGTTTGCTGGGTTATGGCGCTAGCCTGGTGCTGTTTGTGCTCGCGCTGCGCGGTCTGGGCACGGCACGCACCGGAGCTTATTTTTCAACGGCGCCTTTCATTGGCGCTGCGCTGGCGCTGCTGATGGGTGAATCAGCGAGTGACTATTTCTGGCCGGCGGGCGCGCTGATGGCCGTAGGAGTCTGGCTGCATCTGACCGAAACTCATGACCACGAGCACACGCACGAGCCGCTGGAACACCAGCATCCGCACACGCATGATGAACATCATCAGCATGCTCATGGCGCCGACTGGGATGGCAGCGAGCCTCACTCACACTTTCACCGGCATGAGGCTATCACGCACAAACATCCGCACTATCCGGACATTCATCACCGGCACTCGCATTAACGACTCCCGCCGCTCAGCGCAAATGCTTGGCCAGAAAATCCATTAATACTCTGACCCGGTGCGGCACTTGCCGGTTGCTGGGCAATATCGCGTAAATCCCCAGCTCCGGTGATCGGAAATCCTCCAGCAGAGCGACTACCCGACCAGAGCGAATCGCATCCTCGACAATAAAAGCTGGCTGCAACGCAATCCCGAGTCCCTGTACCGCTGCTTCGGTTAATGCCTCGCCATTATTGGCGTGCAGTCGCGCGCGAATAGGAAAGCTCACCGGCGCTCCGGACACCTCGAAGGCCCATGACTGCTGTGCGCCTACCAGGGTGTAGCTGAGGCACTCGTGATGCGCGAGCTCAGACGGATGACGCGGCGTGCCATGCTCGGCAAGGTAAGCGGGTGAGGCAATCACACGCATCTGTATCGCACCCAGCCGTCGCGCGATTTCGTTCGCGCCCAACTTGCCCGTGATGCGCACGGACAGATCGATGGCTTCTTCGATCAGGTTCACCCGGCGGTCGGTGTAGTCCATATCCAGCCGGACCTCGGGATAGCGGCGCGCAAACTCGAGCAGCAGAGGCGCGACCCGCTTCAATCCGAATGACAGCGGCAGGCTCACACGTATCGTACCGCGTGGCGTCAGCCGCTCTTCGGCCACACCGGTCTCGGCGGCTTCGACCAGATTCAGTATCACCCGGCACTTCTCTAGATAGGCCGCGCCCGCCGAGGTCAGCGTCAGCCGGCGGGTGCTGCGCACCATCAGCTTGATGCCCAGATGCTCTTCGAGCGCTGCGATCTGCCGCGTGACCACCGAGCGCGCGACACCAAGCTGCTGGGCGACCGCTGAGAAGCTGCCTAGCTCGGCCACTCTGACAAACACATGCATTGCCTGCAATCGGTCCATTGTTGCTGATAATGGAATAAAGATTTGCCTATTGTCTACTATTTCAGAACGATTGATCCGCCTACATTACGGTCATAGCCAATACCGAAGCACATTATCGATATGGAAACCCAATTGCCGACGCTGTTCGTCCCGCATGGCGCACCGACGTTTGCGCTGCGCCCTGGCGCAGCGGGTGCGGCGCTGGCCGAGATGGCAAGCAGTCTTCCGCGCCCGCGCGCCATCGTGATCGTCAGTCCGCACTGGGATACTGAAGCGCCGACGGTCGGCCATGCAAAAAAGCTGGGTACCATTCACGATTTTTACGGCTTCCCGCCCGAGCTTTACCAGCTCAACTACCCGGCAACCGGTTGTCCCGAAGGTGCGAGCGAAGTCGCCGCTGCGATCGCTGCTGCGGGTCTGCCTGTACGTGAAGTGCCATCCGATGGCCTCGACCATGGCGCTTGGGTTCCGCTGCGACTGATGTACCCGGATGCCGACGTACCCGTGATACCGCTATCGCTGCAGAGCCATGCGGGCGCGGCTTACGCCTATCGTCTGGGTGAGGCGCTCGCGCCGCTGGTGAACCGGGGTTTTCTTGTGATCGGCTCGGGGAATATCACGCACAACCTGCGCGATTACATGATCGCGAGGCAAAATGGGGGGCAAACGCCGGACTATGTGCGCGATTTTCCGGAGTGGATGCACGCGCAACTGCTGTCAAGCAACACCGATGCTTTACTTCGCTACCGTGAGCAGGCGCCGGAGGCCGCTCAGGCGCATCCCAGTGATGAACATTTGCTGCCTTTGTATGTCGCGCTGGGCGCTGCGGGCAAAGGCGCTGCGGTGCACCGCTTCCATGCGGGCATTAGCGACTATGTGCTGGCGATGGATGCCTATACCTTCACACCTGTACACTGAGCCACCCACGCACAGAGGACATGATGGACGCTTCCACGCACTACACCCGGACCGCCAAATCACTGCACTGGTTGATGGCATTGATGATCTTTGGGCTGCTGGGACTGGGTTTTTACATGAGTGATCTGCCGCTGTCACCCCAAAAACTCAAGCTCTACTCATGGCACAAGTGGGCTGGTGTGACGGTATTTTTACTCACGCTCGTTAGACTGGCCTGGCGAGCGACCCACCAGCCACCTTTAATGCCATGGCAAATGTCAAAGCTGCAGCAGATCGCTGCGCATGTTGGCCATGTCGGGCTGTATCTGCTGATGCTGGCCATACCACTATCCGGCTGGCTGATGAGTTCGGCGAAAGGTTTTCAGACGGTCTGGTTTGGTGTGCTGCCCATACCCGACCTGCTGCCTAAAAATAAAGAACTAGGCGATCTGCTGCTCTCACTTCATCAAGGCCTCAACTTATTACTGGTTGTTCTGCTTCTCACACACATTGCTGCCGCTCTCAAGCATCATTTTATTGACAGGGATGATGTATTGATCCGCATGCTGCCTGCGCACGCCGACCACTCGATGGATGCATCCTCATCAGAACAATCAACATGAACATTTAAGTAAGAAAAACCGTCCGTTTTTTTATTTCGCACCACTACCAGGAGAAACCCGCATGAAAACTATCAAACAACTATCGCTCGCAGTCGCTCTGGCGACCATCGCGTCGTCGTCGTTCGCTGCACCCGAAACCTATGGGATCGATAACAATCACACCTTCCCAAGCTTCTCGTACACTCACCTTGGCTTCTCGGTGCAGATGTCGCGCTTTAACAAGACCACGGGCAAGATCGTGTTCGACAAAGCGGCCAAGACCGGCGAGGTCGATATCAGCATCGACACCACGTCCGTGGATACCGGCTCGAACCTGTTCAATGAGCACATTCAGGCCGAAGATTTTCTGAACACCGCCAAGTTCCCGACCGCGACCTTCAAGTCGACCAAGGTGATTTTTAATGGCGACAAGCCGGCGAAGATCGAGGGTAACCTGACGCTCAAAGGCATCACCAAGCCCGTCACCTTGACTGTCACCGGTTTCCAGGCGATGCCCCATCCAATGGCCAAAAAAGATGCCATCGGCGCAAATGCCCAGACCACCGTCAAGCGCACCGACTTCAATATGGGCAAATATGCGCCGAACGTCAGCGATGAAGTCCGTATCGATATCGCGATCGAAGCGATCAAGCAGTAATCAGAACTAGCTTTCCTGGCGATCGCTAGAGAATACGCAACCAACAAAAAAGTCCGTCTGCGATGAGCAGACGGACTTTTTTATGAATACCAGCTGACGACACCTCATCTCCACTGGAGTACCTCGGCTGATGCCGGCTGTGGATTGCGCGACAACTCACGCGACGCCGCATGAACTGCATCCGCCAGGTGATCCGCATACGCATCCGACGGTGCCTCCTGGATTACACCAGCGCGCAGTAATTTAGCCTTCACTCGCTCATTCGCCTCGCACAGCACTACGGTGACACCACGCTTGCGCAACTTGGCGCAGACTTCTTCCAACACCTGTATGCCCGTGATATCCATGAAAGGTACGCGACGCAGCCGAATGACTAGCGCTTTTGGCTGAGTGTGCGTTTCGACCAGTGCGCGCTCAAAATTTTCTACCGCGCCAAAGAACATCGGTCCAGCGATCTCGTACACCATCAGACCGAGTGGCAGCTTATCGATGTGATGTCGCGCCAGTTCCGTAGAGAGCTCTGTTTCATCGACGGGCAATGTCTCGACCGTGTCAGACATGCGGCGCAAGAAATGCAGTATCGCGAGGATCACGCCGACATTCACCGCAACGACCAGATCGGCGAATACGGTCAGCACGAAAGTAATCACCAGAATCAGCCGGTCGGCCAGAGGCGCGGTCTTGAGCAGATGGATGAAGTGCTTTGCCTCGCTCATGTTCCATGCCACGACGAAGAGTATTGCGGCCAACGCCGCCAGGGGAATGTTGGATGCCAGCGGCGCGAGGAACAGCAGAATGGCGACCAGCGTCACCGCATGCATGATGCCGGCTAGCGGACTGGTGGCACCATTGCGGATATTGGTCGCCGTGCGGGCGATCGCGCCAGTGGCGGCAAAACCGCCGAACAGCGGCACAACGATGTTGGCGATGCCCTGTCCAATCAGTTCTTGATTCGAATCATGCCGGGTGCCCGCCATGCCATCGGCCACCACGGCGGACAGCAGTGCCTCGATCGAACCGAGCATTGCGATCGTAAAAGCCGGACCGATCAGCGTGATGATCTGCGGCAGCGACATGACGGGCAAGGCGAATTCTGGCAAACCAGTCGGTATGCCGCCAAAGGCCGAGCCTATCGTGGCAATGCCCGGCAAGGCCCATGCCATCTGCAACATGGTGATCACCAGCATCGCAATCAACGGCCCAGGCACGCGCGCCAGTGCGGGCACGCGCGGTGCGAACAGCACCAGTGTCAGACCCAGCAGGGACAATCCCAGTGTGGGCCAATGCGCATTGGGGAATGACAGCAGCAAATGCCAGAGCTTTTCGTGAAAGTGCTCGCCCGCTGGCTTGGGCAATCCAAAGAACTCGCTCCACTGGCCAACAAAAATTATCACGCCTATACCTGCCGTGAATCCAACCACGACAGGTGCTGGTATGAATTTGATCACGCCACCCATGCGTGCAACACCCATCAGCACCAGTATGATTCCTGCCATGAGTGTTGCAAGCTGCAAACCGGCCATGCCGTACTTCGCTGTAATACCTGCGAGGATGGCGATAAATGCCCCGGTGGGGCCCGCGATCTGCAAGCGGCTGCCACCAAGAATCGAGATGAGTCCCCCGCCGATGATCGCGGTGTAGATGCCTTGCTCAGGCCGTGCACCCGAAGCAATGGCAAAGGCCATGGCCAAGGGCAGCGCCACCACGCCGACGATCAGACCAGCAACGAGATTGGGTGCCCAGTGCGAGCGCTTGAGTAATCCTGCGCGGCGGGCTTCCAGCAGTGCGATCATGCGTTTTTTCCTGAGACGACATCCGTGCCAGCACCACCCATCAGCTGCCGGCGCTACGCCGGTGTCAGCTGCGCATGCCACAGACCAAGCGCATCAGCGCCTGGTTTTGCGTGCCCTCGATCACCGGTCGCCAGGTGTCCTCCGGATCGACATTGTTGCTGACACGATTACCTTTCAACATATTCTCGCTGTAGAACTCGCCCGACAGATTGCGGAATTTCTCGCTGTTGCAATCGTATTCCTTGTGCGAGCGATTGGAGAGCACGCCGTTAAGCGGGAAACCATAGTTCAGCATTTCCCAAACCCTCACTTGGCCACCCGAGACAATCACGCTTTTTTCATCGTAGTAGAACTCGGCCTTGCCGTTATCGCCGTACAGCTTCCACTCGGCGTGCACAGTGCTGGCGGCGATCAACATCCAAGCTGCGAAAAACGTTCGATACATCATGCGTCCCCCTTATCCTCGGTGCTGCGGGTCGGACGCAGCAAGGTTTTGTAAAGGTAAACCGTAGCCAGCAGAATCGCGAATGCATAGGATGCCGCCGTCAACGCAAACCCGGAAAGGCCGAGCAAGGGACCGAGCAGATGACGAAACACCATGAATAGCACCAGCGCCAGACTGAAGTAGACAATTTTTTCCCGGCGCGTGACCATGAAGTAATTCCTAAATCAAGTTACGCATCACAGGGAATTTACAAAGGCGATCAAGTCTTCGCGCTCTGCCTTGCTCAAGCCGGCAAAAATATCGCGTGACGGCTTGGCCTCACCACCATGCCAGAGTATCGCCTCAAGCACATTGCGCGCGCGACCATCATGCAGCAAATTCGTGCTGCCATTCACCTGCTGGGATAGCCCTATTCCCCACAAGGGCGCGGTGCGCCAGTCGCGCGGCCCAGCCTTGAAATCAGGGCGGCCATCAGCCAGCCCCGGCCCCATGTCATGCAGCAGCAGGTCGGTATACGGACGGAAGCTGCGCTTCGCAATCGCAGGCAGCAAGGGGTACTCGCCGGTTTTCAGTTCAGGTATGTGGCACTGCGCGCAGCGCGCTTTCTCGAACAGCTTTGCCCCTCGCTGCACATTCTCCGCATCCTGATCGCGCGGTTGCGGCGCATCTACTGCCACTGACCAGAAATTCAGCTCATCCCATGAATAGTCAAGTAGTTCAGGACGATTCCCCGGCGGCACTGCGCGGCAGGCGGTCTGCACCGGCGGACAATTTTCTTCAATGTACAGGGAAGACGTCACGCCCATGTCGCCATGAAAAGCGGCGACGATCTGCTGTTTGATGCTGGGCTGATTGGCCTTCCAGCCGAATCGACCGAGCGCGGTGCGCTTGTTGATATCGTCGCGCACATAGTTAGGACGTCCGTTGAGCCCCTGCGCCTGCTGCATCTTGGCCAGCGCCAGAATGTCTTCTTCACTCACTGCTTCCAGATAACCCATGCCAAACACGACTTGCGTGTTACGCAGAGAGGTCATCACGGTCTCATCAATCGGGCCGAAGTTGAGTTTTTCCACTCGTATCTTGGGCTGGCGCAGTTCGACCTTCTCGCCATCAGGCAGAGAGACCATCTCTGGCAACCAGTCGATGTACAGATCCGCTTCACCGGGCTTGAGATTTTCTTTTAATCCGACGTTGATACCGAATACCTGGATCTGGTCACCATAATGAGGATGCGGGCGCGGCCCACCGTGCTCGTCTTCTCCCGGAACCGATAGTCGCAACAGCTGCTGAAATACCACGATGCCAGGCGCATCCATCGTGCGACCGCGACCTGCCTGCACATGACAACCTACGCAGGAACTCGCCAGAAAAGTGGGGCCCAGGCCCCACTCGCCGCCGAGCAGCGGAAACACCACCCACGGCGCCTTGAACTGCTTTTCACCGGCCTTGAATTTCTGCAGCTGCGAGTGCGTGAGTCCTGGCACTGGCTGCATGTAAACCGCAGCTGGATCGATCTTCTTTTCGCTCGAACGAATCACCTGCGCGGCCGTGGTGCCGGCAGTCCCCAGCATCACGGCAGCGGCTGTCATGACACAGAACTTTTTTATCCATGCAGTGCGAACGTCGCGAAAAACTGTCATGGTCTGCCTCTCTGTCAGATCGAAAGAGTGTTCACAGGTCACGCGCTACGCGAAAACCCGTCTGGTGGTTACGCATGCCCTCTTCCTCGGAATAGCGATACGCCGAGCGTGCAGTCGACGGACCATCCAGCCACGAACCGCCGCGCACCACACGCTTGTCGCACTTGCCCTCATGCTTGCGTGCCGAGCCATCCTCGGGGGCACCTGCGTAGCCGGCCTGATGACAATCTTCGACCCACTCCCGAATATTACCCAGCATATCATGCAGGCCAAAGGGATTCGCCTTGTACTTGCCGACCTCGGCGTTTTCTGCCGCACCGTCGTTACACAGCACATGTGACCAGACATAATTGGGGTGTGCCTCTTTGCCCTTTTCGTCGTGCAGGTTGGCGTATTCGCAGGTTTTTTTCTTGTCGTCGTTACCGCCCCAGAACCAAGGCGTCTTGGTGCCGCCTCGCACCGCATATTCGAACTCGGACTCACTCAGCAGCCGGTACGACTTGCCAGTTTTCGCAGAGAGCCACGTGACATAGCCCTTGGCCTCGGCCCAGGACAGATTCACCGCCGGGAATTTGCCACGTCCGAAGCCGGCATCATCGGCTTTCGGACATTTGCCGTCAGCGACGCAGGCATCCCATTGCGCGAAGGTGGTCTCGGTCTTGGCCACTGCGAAAGGGCGGGCAATCTTCACCGTCCGTTGTGGCTTCTCATCCAGATGCCCACTCTCGACCTTGTCCGAGCCTTGCACGAACTCGCCGGCGGGCAGCACCACCATCTCCGGACAGGTATCGCAATCGTTGAATACGCTGCCGGGGGCGCGGTCGTCGGCAGACGCAGCGCCGGAGATGAGCGTGAAAACTAGCGATGACATCAGCAGGCGGAGCGCTGTTGCACGTTGTATTGTTATTTGCATGATGATTTTCAGCGTTCCTCAGAACGTAAGTCAGAACATAAAAAAAGCCGGCAGCGCAAGGCTGCCGGCGAGATGAGCCAAGGAGACGAATAGGCCTTGATCACAATGAACTGCATGTTGTTATGACGCCTGTCCTGCGAATCAGATGAACTCAGCTCAGCACTTCTGCTCCATCTTGCAGGACTTGTAGGTCTCGTCAGGCTGAACGACGCCTTCGCAGGCTTCTTTCACGTTGATCTTGGCGTTCCTGCAAGCCGTACCCAACGCAACCATGGAATCGCTGGAGGCATTCTTCTGGTCACAGAAATAATCCTGCTGCTTCTTTGCGTCATCGCAGGTGCCGACACGCGTCTTTTTCTCACCATGATGATCTGCGAGCGCCACCGATCCCGTGATCAGCAACAGGCTCGCCAACACCGGGGCAAGCTTCAGAGACTTCATGGTAGTCCTCCTATGTGGCTTTCGGTGAAGCGGACAGGCCGCAAGACCTGTCCGCTCAGAAGCTGCACTTCGGCTTAGCCGAATGAGCGACCTTCCTTGGCGATGTAACCATAGGCTGTGTTGCTGCGCTCGCCGCCCATCGCCAGATACTCTTGCTTCATCTTGGCGATCATGTCGGTGTCGAACGGGCTGTTGACCGCGTCCAGCGCCATCTTCTGCGCGTCGAGCTTGTAGATCCTGGCTGAGTTCAGACCAAAGATCTTGTTTTTCACGGTACCGCGACCATCACCGAGCGGAATCTTCCAGCCCTGCTTCTTCATCATGGCCTGAGGAATTTCGAGGCGGCGAAGTGCCTCGATTTGCCACTGTGGCGAGCCGTACCAGACGGAGTCGGTTCCCCACACCACGTTGTCCGGCCCCATCAAGTTGACCAATTGGCCAAGGAAGGCTGCGCAGAAGTTGGGGTCCGTGACAGCGGTCGAAGCAAACGACGTACCGAGTTCTGCATACACATTCTTGACTCCGAATTTCTCGGGAATCCTTGCCAGATCGGTAGCCCACTGGATGTAGCCCGTTTTCTCGAATGAGGCCATTTCCTGATCAGGCTTATCAGCCAGCCACGGACGCAGCGCTGCATGGTAGATCACGAAATTCATCTTCGGCCAGTCTTTTGCAGCCTTGCCGAGGTCATTCACGGTTGCATGCTCCCACGTGCCGGCAAAAGCCTTCTCGTAGTCACGCGGCATCAGGCCCTTGTGGATACAGATGGTGTTGATCCCCGCCTTGAGCGCTTTTTCATAGAACGGATACATCAGTTTTTCGTCATCGAGACGCCATGCGTACTTGGACGGACCGAACGGATCGCCGATGGTGTAGGACTTCCACGAGACCGGCTTGAGCTCTTCGATCGCGCGATCGACTTCATCCATCCAGTTCGGATATTTTGGCGTGATAATCGAATGACCGAGCATACGGACGCTACCCGCCATCTTGTTCACTGCACGGCAAGCGTTCTGAATCGCGTCATTCGACAGCAGCCACCAGTTCGGATCATCAAAGGGAGCGCCCGAGAGCAGCGCTACCGACGTGTCGGAGTCAAGGAAGATTTCCTTGAGGTAGTTGTCCATCTTGTAGCGAGCGAGTGTGGTCGGTACGTGCCCGATATTCGGGTTCACCCCGGCACCCTCGGCCCACTTGGTCAGACCCAGCAGCCCTTCTTCCTTGAAGTCATCGCGGATGAAGTGGGTCTGGTCATCAAAAATGAACTGGCCCTTGTACTTGGCTTTGCGATCACCAGCCGCGTCGAGGTTCTTGGCCTCAGCCTCGTCGACCTCGAACACGGTGCCATACACTTGATTCATCGCCAGAAACGCAGTCGCCATCCCTGAGGAAGTCGCAAGGAACTGGCGACGGGTCATATTGTTGCGCTTGGCTTCCTTGTCGGCCATTTCCTTGATCAGGAACTCGACCTTTCTCTGCTTCTCGGTTTGCGGCAGCGGGTTGTATTCACCGTTTGACACCATCTGCGTTGGGATCGGCGACGCGAAGGCTGCCTCATCCGCATGCAAACACTCTGCGAACTCCCTTTCGGTCATCGAAACACCAAATGGCCTTTGCTTGTCTGTCATTGTTGTCTCCTCCGTTGTGTTGATCCGATCTCATCAGACCGAATGACTTTTTGCCGGGGTGGTGATGCCACTGCCTGAAGGCAGCCCGCCCGTGAAGGCTGCACCAGTTAATTCCTTGCAATTCGCATGCCAAAGAACATTGTGCTAATGCGGACTTCAAGGAAAGAATACAAGTAACCAAGAGAAGAATACAAGCAACTGAATACGTTTGGTTTTTAATGTGAGTATGCTGCGTCGCAAAAACTCAATATGGCAAGTATTCAATCTTCATAGGTGGGCGATCGCACAGCTGTCACATCAGGCAGGTGTGACAGCTGTCACATCGCGGCTGTCACACCTGCCTGATGTGACACTACTGCGGATGCTCGATACCGTAACGCTTCATCCGACGATAGAGGGTCATTCGGGAGATGCCCATGGCATGCGCGGCGGCAGTCACATTCCAGCGGCAGGCTTTGAGCTGAGCGCGCAGTTCACTGGCCTCGGGAACTTCTATCGACAAGTCGCGCGTGACCTCGGAGGGCGGATGAAATCCAAGGGTTTTTTCATGGAGATATTCAGGCAAATCGCCGAGCATGATCTGATCGCCACGGCACACGGCGGAGGCGAACTCGATCACATTGCGGAGCTCCCGCAAGTTGCCAGGCCATGAGTGAGACAGCAGCGTCTGCTTGGTATCTGCATGCAAACTTGGAACAGCGCCATCGATCTTGCGACCATGCAGCGCCAGAACGCGATCAATGACCCAACCCAGATCCTGGCGCTCGCGCACAGGAGGCAGCATGAAATGTGCACCGCTAAGACGGTAGTACAAATCGTCTCGGAAACTGCCCTGCCGCACCAGCGCCTCCAAGTCGCAATGGGTCGCTGCAACGACCCGAATATTAACCCCGACCGCGCGAGTCGCACCGACCGGGAGCACCTCTCGCTCGGAGAGCACACGTAACAACCTGGCTTGCAAGGGCTTGGGCATATCGCCGATCTCGTCAAGGAACAGTGTGCCGCCATCGGCTTCCTGGATCAGGCCGCGCTTGCCCTTGCTCGCCGCGCCTGAAAAACTGCCGGGCGTATAACCGAACAGCTCACTCTCGATTAAGGTGTCAGGAATCGCAGCGCAATTCACCGGCACAAAAGGACCGTGGCGTCGCTCACTGCTCTGGTGCAGCGCCTTTGCAAAAAATTCCTTACCGCTACCGGTCTCGCCCGTGATCAGGATGCTGATCGGCGAATTCAGCAGGCGCGCGGCACGCGATATCTGGCGGTCGAGCTTGGCATCGCCTCCTGAGAGCGCTGAAAGCGGCGCGGGAATCTCTGGCTCCATCTTTGCGCGTGTCGCTTCGAGCAGCGAGCGCGCTGGGGCAACAACCGACAGGAACATCAGCTTCTGCGTGCCGCTGATCATCACGGCGCGACGGTCCACCGGTTGTGCCGCCATAAAGCGAGGCAAGTCATCGACACCGAGGTTCAGCAGGGCATCAATCGACTGACCGACCAGTTCTGGGATATCGCGGAGTTCAGACGTCCTATCGGCAAACAGCAACTGCGCGCGCCGGTTATGGCCGAGTATCTTGCCATTGGCATCAATGGCGATCAGGTACTCGGGATTCACCTCGAGAAATTCGGGCGCCATCGACAGCCGCAGTATCCACTCATGACGGAAGCGGTGAAGGAAATACGCGTTCTCAATCTGGTACGAGTACATGCGCACCAATTGCAGCGCGAGATGCTGGCTCTGCTTGTGCTGAGGCGCGCTGAGCGCCGAGATATCGAGCACGGCTTTCATCTTGCCAGTCGCGCCATAGATGGGCGCGGCAGTGCAAGTCAGTGGTATGTGGGTCGCATCGAAATGGTCGCCGAGGTGAACCACCAGCGCCTCGCCCGTACTGATACAGGTACCGACACCATTGGTACCGACATACTGCTCGTTCCAGTTAGACCCCAGATACAAACCTGCCTTGCGCAGGCTGGGATCAAGCTGAATATCGCCGATAAAATCAACGGTCACCCCTTGCGCATCGGTCAGCAGCACTGCGTAGCCAAGCCCGGCCACCTGATGATAGAGCGTCTCCAACCCATGCCGTGCAATCGTCAAGAATTCATCCAGCTGGTCCTGATGTTCTCGCACTTGCTGGTGAGGCAGGATGATCGCCTCCTGCATCCGAGCGGGATCGAGCTTGTGCTGGTGCACGCATCGCATCCATGAACGACGAATAATTTCGTCATGCGCCACCCCCGGCGGAGCCACGGGACCCCGCTCGGCGACCTGCATCACGGTCTCAATGTGCTGCCTCTGCTCTGCGAGCATGAACTCTCCCCCGACCCGGCGACAACCCCCACTGGCTACTGCCGGCTGCACTTCGTACTTTTCTTTTTATTGAATTGTAGTGTTACGTCCTGCCTGATCGACACCAGATGGAATTCCCTGCCCAAGGGAGGAAAAATCGATCCGGTGCAAGCTCCTATATTCCGGATTTCAGGCTGAGAGCCATAATTAAATATTCCAATCGAGAGCTACCGATGAATAATCTTTATTGATGTTGCGTCGCATAAAAAAAGTACCACTTTGCCAGAGTTATCAGACAACTGGTCATGGTGCAATGCGTGCAGATGATGATTTGAAAATGAAATGATGTTGTCTTGCTGGCAGCTGGTTCAGACAACGTGACGCGGCGAGCCGACCTGCCTCGCCGCGACGGGGTACGCCATCAGGAGTGGAGCGCTACCCAGCGGCTGATTTGCGTTTTTCCATTTCAAGAATGCCTATCTGGGCCTCAAAAGCGCGAAGACGCTTGTAGACAGAGATCAGTTCGACAATCGTGCTCCAACTACGCACCAGAAACTGGAAAGACATTTCAACACGCCCGAATGCGCGCACGATCTGCTGCATCACGCCCAGTGTGATCGCGCCGGCTACCACGGTCGGGCCCAGTGCAATGTACGGCACCAATACGCCGAACTGCAGATAGCTGAACTTGGCGATGTCAAAATACATGTAGTGAAAGAACAAACGGAAATAATTCTGACGTACTTGAGAGAACAAATCTTTCACGACGGGTTCAGCACCGCGTGCGGGATCATCTTCCGCGTGCACCAGTTCTTTACGATACGCTGCCTCGACGCGCTGGTTGTTGAATTCCAGTCCAGGCAGCTTGATGCCGATCAGCGCCAGGGCGACCGTGCCCAGCAAGGCGAACAGAATGGCGACGTAGACCAGCGCATGCTCGACCTCACCGAGCAACGGGACTTCACTGACTTTTTTCGATAGCCCCCAGAGTATCGGTAGAAAAGCGAACAAGGTCATGATGGCATCCATCATGTTCGAACCGAGCGTTTCCATGATGGTCGCGAAGCGCTTGGTGTCTTCTTGAACACGCTGGCTCGCTCCCTCGATCTGCCTGAGGGTATGCCAGTGCGACACGTAGAAGTCATTCATCGCATGCCGCCAGCGGAAGACCCAGTGCTTGGTATAGAAACCTAACAGCACTGCCACCAGCACATAAGTACCCGCGAGTTCACCGAAGCTCAAGAGAAAACCAAAAAACTCCGGCAGTGTGACCTCGCCAGGCTTACTCAGCGCCTTTTGCACGACATCATAAAAACCGCCAAACCAGTCATTGATCTTGACGTCGATCTGCACCTGGTACCAGGTACCGAAGAAAATCAGCACCGCGCCGGGCCAAGCCCACAACGCCCACTGCCGGGACATGAAGAAGGATTTGAACATGCTGAATCTCTGGTGATTTTGTTTTTATGGGTAGTGAAAAACTGAAAAACCTTGATTGGATCAGTAGGGAGCTACTTGAGATCAAAATTCTCGCAGGGATCCTTGCGCTCAGCCCGCTCGGTCAGCCAGACAACATCATACTGCCCGCCAAGAGACTTTATCAGTTCCCGCGAATCGGCGCTGCCCTCGACAAAACCGACGCTGATCTGGCGGAGCTGCGGCGCGGTGGCGGCGATCACCTGCGGCACACCGTAGTCCTTGCGCACATGTCCGTTGCCAGCGACGAGTACGGCAGGACGGTAGTCAAGCAGCGTATGCGCGAGCGTGATGTCGGTAACGCGCTGCGCGAAACGCATACGTGACTGATAACGGTCGGGTAATTTGCCGCAATGGCCATCAATCAGATCGCGATTCAGGGTTTTTTCTGCAGCTGCGTCAAGCCGAGATTTTTCATAGGTCTGCGCCATGCGGTCGGGAAGCGCGGTGACGCCCTGCATGAAGATTTGCCGCGACTGCTCTCTGGGCAGGTTACCGCCGACGAGCGGCGTTCCGCTGGCGCGTATCTGTTCGTAGAGTTTTTCGTGCGTGGGCCAGTCCCAGCCGACAGGATCGAAACCCGCCGTCACCAGATCGGCACGCGTATCGGAGAGAAAGCTCACCGGCCCACCTTGGGGCAGGTGCTCGGCGACGACGGTGCGGCCTTTGCCTGCGAGATGCGCGATCAGCTGACCCCGCAACGCATGATGAAGGCGATTGTCATGCAATTCACCCAGCAGCACGATGTCCGCCACCCCAAGACGCTCGACGAGTGCCTGCTCAGACAATTCCTTGCCAGAGGAGAGATCGATGATCTGCGCAAGCGTCTGCTGCGATATCAATAGCGTGGCCAGCGCCGGCAGCAAGCGACTCAGCAGTGCCTTGGGCATCATGACTGTCCCTTGCCGACGGCAGCCTGCCCCGTAGAGATCAGACGGGTCCAGTCAGCCAGCGCCGCCAGCAAGGCCTTGAGCTGATCAGCAGCAGTTGGGTCGGTCAGCTCGCCTTGCGCATCAAATTTGGTGTGCGCAGCAGAGATCATGGCCTCGGGCCGGTTGAGAATCAGGCCATTGAGATAAATGAACACTTGCCGCAGCTGGTACTGCGCGCGAGCACCACCAAAACCACCCGGTGATGCACTCATCAGCGCGATCGGTTTACCCTCGAAAGGTTGGGATGGCGGTCGCGATGCCCAGTCGATCGCGTTTTTCAGTACGCCCGGCATGGAATAGTTGTACTCCGGCGTGGCGATCACCAGCGCATCCGCTCTCAGGATCTGCTCTCGCAGTGTCTGCACCGATGCTGGCAGCCCTTGTTCACGAATCTCTTCGTTATACAGCGGTATGGCCGAGATATCTGCCAGATCCATCGTGACGCCCGGGGGCAGCAGCCCGGCGCAGGCGCGTAAGGCCGCCGTGTTCAGCGATTGCCGGCGCAAACTGCCGGATATTCCCAGAAAGTGCATATCAATCTCCTTGCTTAATCAGGCCGATGTCGGGAATTTTACGCGGCTTCTGGCGTCGAATTTTTTTCACGCCGGGTCGGGTCCGATGGCTGTGAGCCGTCCGGCGACTTCCACCACAGGAGATGAGCATGGCTAACCAGATGATTGAAGCGCGTCAGCAAGGAAATTTTCCTTCCAATGATCCGACGCAAGGCTTGATGCAAGACCATGAATTCGTCAAGAAACTGATGCATCGATATCTAGAAACCCAAGATATGCAGGTCAAAACCCTGGCGGGCCCTCAGCTTTGCGAAGCGCTGCAAATGCATATTTCGCTAGAAGAGGCTGTGTTCTACCCGCGCGTACGAGAACTCGACACGGATTTGATCGACCGCTGCGAAACCGATCATGAACGAGCCGACGAACTGATCACACAACTGCAAGCGCTCACACCGGGGGCCGAGGAATACGACAAACTGATGCAGCAGTTACAGCAAACGATACTGTCACACATCACTGTCGAGGAGGAACAATTGTTTCCTAAAGTCCGCTCATCCAGCATCAATTTGCAGGATCTTGCATTAAAGATGAAAGCTTATGAGTCGAATCAGGTATCCGACCACGCCGCCGGCGGGCAAACGCGCCGGCCGGGAGCTTCACACTAAACGACGTGTTTCTGATGGCAACCATGGCAACATGTCCTGAGATCTGCCTGCGTTAAATTGGCAGCGCCTCAGTCTGCCCGTATCGCTTCCGCCTGTATCTGCAATTTGACTTCAGGCGAGAAGCGGGGCACGCCGTAGCTCAGACCGTAGTCACTTCGGTCGAAGCGCGCGGATGCATCGACCCCGCAGACTTCGCGCTTGAGCATGGCATGCATCGCACACTTAAAGTGCGTTACTTTCAGGGACATGGGCTTGGTCACACCCAGCAGCGTCATGTCACCTTCCACCGCCACCAATTTCTCACCTTCGAATTTCAGTGCGCGGCTCTTGTAGGTGACCGTAGGGAATTGCTCAACGTTGAACATGTCTTTGCCACGCGCATTTTCGTTCATTTTTGCGTGACCAAAATCTATCGTGCTCGCATCAATCGTGATGTCGATGCTGCCGCCAGCCGATGAACCTCGATCGAGCACGACTTTGCCCGTGGTCTTGGTGAACTTGCCACGCCAGAAGGACAAACCCAAGTGATCTGCCTCGAAGCTGGGATAGGTGTGGCCGGGGTCAATATTGTAGCTTTGCGCCTGAACAACCGACGCGCTCATCAACAATGCCAGCATGCCTACCATGGTCGTGAATTGCTTTGCGGTGAGTCTCATCGCTACTCCTGATCAGGGATGGTTGTTATTGATACTGGGGATATCTACGGCGCACTCAGTGCACTCGGTGCACTCAGCACACTCAGCGGCCTGCCACGCGAAACTTGATGATGACTTCATCGGCCACGATACTGGTGTCCTTCCATTCACCCTCACCAATGGCAAAAGTCAGCCGCTTGATGGGCAAACTGCCTTCAAATACTTGCTGGTCGCCTTCTTTCTTGACGCTCAGCGGGAAACTGACATCGGCTGATTTTCCCTTGATGGTCAGTTTGCCACTGACTTCCAGTTTACCCGGCGCTGTTGCCTGAATGCGCGTGGACACGAAGCTCGCTTTCGGAAACTGGCTACCGTTGAACCACTCCTTTTTCTGTACCTCGCGGTTGTAGTCTGGATCACCCAGATCGAAGCTGGGAATATCGATCTCGACGCTTGCCTTGCCTTCCTGCGGCTTGGCTTGATCAAAGCTGACCTGTGCAGAGAAGCGGGTGAACTTCGCCTCGACCGGCACACCCATCTGCTTGAAAACTGCAGAAACCGAGCTTTTTGCCGTATCGATCTTCAGCGCAGCCGCCAGCGCCAGCGTGGCGGTTGATGCGATCACGACGGACAGCGCAATTGAGATTGTTTTGCCGGACATGGCCTTCCTTTGATTTGGTGATAGTCGCGGTAATGGCAGCCCTGGCCGCTGATATCGCACGAACCGAACTGCTCACAACGCATATTGTGCATCTTCCCGGCAATTGCTGCCACGCCTGCCCGACTTCGCCCCCCTCGCCCTGACCCTCTCCGACGGACAAACCAAGCTCGGTGAACCAGTCGGCCGCCTGCCTGCCTAACTCTCACGTCGGACAAGGGCATGGTTTTACTTTTTGAGTTGACTGGAGAGACGACATGAACTTCATCATCTGGATTGTGGTGGGCGGGATACTGGGCTGGGTTGCGAGCATCATCATGCGCACCAATGCGCAGCAAGGGATACTCTTGAATGTGGTGGTCGGCGTCATCGGTGCGCTGCTGGGTGGCTGGCTGATCGCACCGCTGTTCGGCACTGGAACCATCAATCAGAACGACTTCAGCATCGGATCGCTGGTAGTGTCCTTGCTGGGATCAGTCATTTTGCTGGTGATTGTTAATCTCTACCAGCGCGGTGCGCAGCGGTAGTACGCATCCTTCATTCCGGCAGCGAATGGATCATGTCGGAGGGTCTTACCCACTGATCGAACTGCTCTGCGCTCAGCAAGCCTGAGGCCAGTGCGGCGTCTTTGAGACTGACGCGACGAAGGTGGGCATCATGCGCAACGGCGGCGGCGGCGTCATAGCCTAGATAAGGCACCAGCGCCGTCACCAGCATCAATGATGAGGAAAGCTGTTCTGCGATCCGAGACTCATCGGCGCGAATGCCAGCAATGCAATAGCGATGGAAACTGCGCATGCCGTCGATCAGTAACCTCAGGCTTTGCAGACAGGCATGCGCTATCAGCGGCTTGCTGACATTGAGCTCGAAATTACCCGAACTGGCCGCAATGCTGATGGCAAGATCATTGGCGATCACCTGTGTGCAGATCATCATCACGGCTTCGCATTGCGTGGGATTGACCTTGCCCGGCATGATGGAGCTGCCAGGCTCATTCTCGGGCAGGTGAATTTCGCCCAGACCGCAACGTGGCCCGGAAGACAACCAGCGAATATCATTGGCGATCTTGTTGAGCGCACACGCCAGCGCGCGCAGCGCACCATGAGCGATCACCACGGCCTCATGACCCGCCAGTGCTGCAAACTTGTTCTCGGCGCTGACGAATGCCAAGCCACAATCAGCGGCCAGCACGGCAGCAACACGTTTGCCAAAGCTTGTCGGCGTGTTCAGCCCGGTACCGACAGCGGTTCCACCGATGGCGAGTGCATGAAGTCCGGGTACTGCGGCACGTATCGCCTGGCTCGCCTGCCCAAGTTGCGCGACATAACCGGAAAACTCCTGCCCCAGCGTAAGCGGCGTAGCATCTTGCAGGTGTGTTCGACCTGTCTTGATGATTTGCGCAAACTCTTGCGATTTTTCCCGGATAGCATCCTGCAGTTCATCCAATGCAGGAAGCAGCTGCTCATGAATGGCCAGTGCGGCTGCCACATGCATCGCTGTCGGAAAGACATCATTGGATGACTGACCCAGGTTGACATGATCGTTAGGATGCAGGAGTCGCTGCTCGCCGTGGCCGCCGCCGAGGTATTCCGAGGCTCGATTGGCCAGCACTTCGTTCATGTTCATGTGGGTCTGGGTGCCAGAACCGGTCTGCCAGACGGACAGTGGAAACTCGTCGTCATGCTCCCCGGCGATCACTTCGTCAGCGGCTGTCACAATGGCTCCGGCGAGAGCGGGCTCCAGCCTGCCGAGATCGCGATTGACGATGGCTGCGGCACGCTTGACTCTGGCTAGCGCCTTGATCAGGGCAACTGGCATGCGCTCCGCAGAAATGGCGAAATGCAGCAGCGCGCGCTGTGTCTGCGCTCCCCACAGGACGCCGATAGGCACCGCAATCTCGCCAAAGCTGTCATGTTCGGTGCGCATCGGGGCGACAGGCGTCTGTGGACCAGTACTCATGACTTTCCTCCGGCAACCTGACTACGCAGGTCTTGTGTGAAGTAATTCTTCAGGTACCCAGCGACACCCGAATAGTCAGTGCGCTGCGCACTGCCTGCCCATGCAGACGACCCGGAAGGAAACGGGTTTCGCGAAAACGCTGCATGAGTTCTTCCAGAAGCACCGGCGGCAATGCCTCGGCAGAAGCCTCGGCCGCAAGCGGCCCTGCCAGTAGCACGCGATCGACATCGCCGTATTCATTGATCAACAAGCATAGCGTTAGCGACTGTGGCCGGATGAACGCAAAGCGCCAAGATAGATCCGGATCGATGTCGATCACCACGGATGGCTTGTCTGTCAGCATCGCTGCGGGAAGATAGTCTGCGTTGGACAGAAATTCCTGGTCGGTTGAGCGATGGGCGGGCTGTATGTCTGGAATCGTCAGCTTGGCATGAGAATGACTCGCCACCTTTGACAAAACGTAAGCTGACGAATGCGAAATCGTTGAGGACGTATCGACCCGCTCCGTCAGTTGAGTCTGCACAATACTGATCTCACGTCCATCGTTTGGCAGGGCTGGCAGATAAACGGCCCGATGAAAAAATATCCAAAACAATACGACCTGGACGCCTGCTGCCCCCGCGAGCGATAGCCGTTGCTTATTCGTCCAGCTCACGCCACGATACTCGTCTGACCGGGTTCACTGTTGGGGTTGGCGCAAGTCCTTGCACCGTGCTGAGGCCTCCGCGTTCATCTGTTATCAGCGTGACGATCTTCTCGCCCAACTTGAGGGTGCGCGCGCCGGCTGACAGTGCGCTGGCAGCAACCCGCCGGGCAACGACGCCACCCTGGGTGTTCGGAATATAGGCGCCGGTCAGATAGTCGATTTCATAGATCCAGCTCTCGGCACCCGGGCGACAGGCGGTGGCATCGGGTGTATTGGTCAGGATACGCAAGATACCTTGCTGCTGGTCCGGGTCGAGAGTAACGCGCTCACCGCTGAGCCTGCCGTTCACCAGCAAGTCGAGGAACCAACCGGGCTTGGACGAAGCGCTGCTCCAGTCGACGGGCCTCGTGCTGACGGTACGCGCTGCGCCATTGCCCGGTACCGGGACTAGTGTTTGCTCAACCAGCTTACTGCGCACATCGCCATAGCCGGACTGACTGAGGTCATCACGAAAACTGTAAATGCTTTGCACGGCGAGATCTCGGGCATCGTCAAGACCAAGATAACTGCCGGTACCCACGGTGACTGCGATACTTCGCTGTGCTCCGACGCGGACCTCGTATAACTCCGGACGGGTAGTGACCGGCTGGCTAACGCTGTTGCGAACCAGTTGTGCCAGTCTGACTGCATTGCTACCGTCAGCTGGGTAGGGAGTGTCCACATCGAAGCGCCAGAGATTGCCGAGCATATCGCCACCGTACAGGTGGACGGTGGTGTTATCCATCAAATTCTCTACCCAGCCATTGATCTGCGCCAGCCCGGCTGGGTCTGTGGTGCTGCCAGCACCGGTGCCTATCTTTTGCAGCAATCGACCGGTGTAAGCATCCAGCACAAATAAATACGCCTGACCAGAACCGGGATTGATATTGTTGTAGCCGGAGGTGAGGAAGACAACCCAGCGACCATCTCGACGCTTGGTGATCACCGGTCTGCCCACTGCATAGCCAACGTCATCTGACTGTGCGACGCCAAAGCGCCACAAAGCTTTGGGAGCGTCGGGGTCAGTAATATCCAGTGCATAAAACTCGCGTCCGGCTGCGCCCAGACCGCCAACCAGTATGGTTCGCCACTGCTCTGCCGCACAACGGGTTAGCGTATTACTTGCAGCACCTGTCGCCTCGCTCGCAACGACAGTGGATGGGCAAACATCGCCTGCTACCGGCGTTCCATCAAGCAGGTAAGAAAATTGTTGGCCGAATTGTGTGTCAGCGTACCGATACATGCCCGGCAACACCGCAGCAGGAATGAAAGCCCAGTTTTCCTCGCCCGTTGCTGCGTCAAATGAGTGCAACATGCCATCATTTGCTGCGACATAGACAGTACTCTTTCGATTGAACTGTATTCTGTCGCGAAATTCGCCATAGTTGTCATCGGCATAGCGAAATGCGGGCCGACCTACGTACAAAGGCTGCGCATTGACCACCGCACCCAACACGTGCTCGCGCCTCCGGAAAAATCGAGTACCGTTACCCAATCGATCTTCGAAAACATAGTGACCACGAAGATAATTCAGTAATTTTTCTCCGTTCAGGGAGGTCGCCTCGGCGCTACTCAGGTTCGCACACTGCGACAGTTTGGGGCTGGCGCCGCACGTTGCGTTGAACAGCGCCTGCTCGCTCGCGTCGAGCTGACTCCAAACAAAGCGCTTCAGCGAGTCGGGATTCGTCATCGACTGGTACCAGATCGTGCGCGTGTCCGTGCCTGCACTTACTTTGGCATCCAGCTTTTGAGACGCCGTCCATAGCGGCGTGTTGTTTACACTGCCATCGCTGAGATCGATCGCGCGTGCGTCGAGTTCTCCATCCCAGTAGATGCTTCGGTAGCGCGTTGCGAATAGCAGGCTGTCACCCTCGGCAGGTTCCTGATTGCTGGTCGCTGCCGCAGCCGCGGCGCCGGTTGCTACGCGTATGTTGGCCATGGTCTGTGACAGCGCATTCGCCAGCTGCTCTGGACTGGAGACATTAAAGTATCTTCCGCCCCCATTGACGGCGGCATGCCAGAGATCATCGATACGCTCCGGGCCTGTGAAAAAGATCGGGTCTGGCCAGCTGCGCGTGCCGTTGACGATATCCCGGAAATCTCCGGAGGCGGCTTTAAGATAATTTTCCTGATAGCGTAAGGTGCCCGAGGCGGCCAACCCCACCGTATGGGTCACCATGTGCTGATGATTGCCACCTGCCACTCCGGCGGGGACCGGCACGTTATTGGCGCACAGATCAACCGAACTTCCGCAATTCGATAGCGACGGCTGACGCAGATCCGTGTTGAAGTAATAAGCTGCCACATCGGCGAGCGTGTTGCTCAAGCGCCCGGGAGCAATCATGCGCTGAAATGGTCTCACCGCGACCGCGACACCGCCACTGATGCTCACCACCGGCGAGCCGGCGGCGTTAGCGGTGTCGGGAGCAATCACATAGACCACCGGACCTTGTGCGACCGCTCGGTAACCCTCGTTCTTCAGTAAATACTCGATATTCCATGCAAGCATGGCGATATCTGCATCAGCATGGGTGGTGGAATCGACGGTAAATGCTCTGCTCAGCAATTCTCTGCCATTGATTTTGATGCTGGATATACCCCGTTTGTTGTCGGTAGATGGCAAAGCCGTCAGCACCAACTGAGCAGCATTGATCTGTCCAGTGCCTGAATCTCCGTCAGCCATCGGCGCAGGTAGGAATTTATCCTGATCACCCACATCGGTCGTGCCATCGATTTGCTTCGGTCCGTAGCCGCCAGACTCCCAGCTGGTGTTCCAGTAGCCATCGGTGGAGAGTACAGTGAAATTCTGCTGACATGAATACTGAACAGGATCATCCGAGCCCATCAATAGCTTGCCCGCATACAAACGACCAGCTTTCGACAATGCGGCGCGTAACGGTGTGCTGGCCAACGGGTTAATCGCATACAGCTTGTTGTAGAACTTGGTTTTTTGCTCTGTGGTGAAATCGGCGATCTTGAGAAAACCAGGGGTGTCAGCGACGCCAGAGTCGCCTATCGTTGAAAATCCGACGCGGAACTGCTCATTCAGATCGCGGAATGCGCGGCCGAGCGCTGTCTTGATCGTGAGTATGCGCGTGCGGTGATAGCTGAACCAGTTGGCGAAATTACTGCGCTCGTCCGTGCCACCCGGTCCGGAGCTGCTGCTGACGATTACCTTGGCCCAGTTGACAGAGGGCGGGCGATCGAAGCAGGCATCAAAAGGCAATCCGCTACCGAGACCGCCAGCATGATTGCCTGTGTAGACATAGTAGTAAGCGGCCTCGGGCACGTTGGGAAAATCGGTACTGCCTGATGACGTGCAGTTTCCAAAAGGTCCGGTGCAATCTTCGCGATATCTGACGGTAGTGGGAACCGTCGGTACAGCAGGCAAGGTCCCTGAATTTCGCCAGGCCATGAAGCGCGAGGACAAATCCACGGTGACTGAGTCGGCGCTAAAACCGTCATATTTGGCCGCAGTAAAATTCTGCTGCGGATAAGCACTGCCATCGGCTCTCACAGGCACCGGATATTTCACCGCCGGGTTGTAATAGATTTTGTTGCACAAGGCACTGCGATAGCCAATCGCCTTCTCATAGCCCCTACCAACGACTTCATCACCCACATAACTCCAGACCATGCTGCCCGAGTCATCAAGGATGAAATAAATATTTGGCTTCACTTGAGCCGACAAGAGAAAATTCACTGGCGCCCTCGCGAGATCGGTGGCTGCCTGTGCTGTTCCGTGCAAGGCCAGGGTAGCCCAGATCAGTGACATAAGATGACGGCAGAGCCTATTCAGCAGGCAATTGAATGGCGGCTCTCGGTGGGGACGCCAAAGTGGGGATTGAAACATCATCAGAACGATCTCAGAAATGCACCAGTGTCTGCGTGAAGACGACGGTATTGCGCGGCCCGCGGGCTCTTACCGTGATCCGGTAATACACTTGCGTGCTGGTGCTGAAACGGCTTGAGGCGCCATAGCTCAGACTGCTGCGTTTGCTGCTCGCACTGGCCGATCCTCCGGCCATCAGGCAGCTGTTCGCACCGCCTTGCGGGCTACCGGTCATTCGACACAAGCGATGTATCGCGTAGCGAATCACGTTGCCAGAAGCATCAGCTGCCAGCGGCGTGGATGCTTTCACGCAGGTCTGCGCTGAAGCCATATTGCAATGGTCGTCATCCCAGTCAATCGCCACACCCGAGGCTTGGGTACCGGTGATGTCCAGATCGTCAGGAACACTTGCGTAATACCCTCGATCTGGCTGATCGGTATACAGAGCCGCGGTCGCGATATGAGTCTTCAACCACTCGATGGCAGCTTCATTGCCAGCATCGGACGACAGCACGGCGGCTTGCCTGAAAACCAGGTTGGCCGCCATCAGTCTGCCCGTGCTAACTGCACGAACAAGACTGATGGCGCCCGCGCTCATTATGACGAGCATGATCAGCGCTACCACCAGACCAGCGCCGGTTGTCTGCTTCGCATTCATGAATCGGTCCAGAGCAGATTACGCAGCGGCACCTCGGTCTGCAGTATCCGGTAGCGGTAGCAACGCCAGTCGTTCACGTGATTGAGGCTGATATCGGTCAGTGCGAGCTTTCCGCTGCTGGCAGAGCCGGCCATCCATTGCGGAGCCGAAGCCTTACAGCCCTGGTCGCTGCGCTCAGCGCTGCGCACGACGAGAGCGACTCTGACGGCGATCAGTCTGCGCAGATCACTATTGTCACCCGTTGTGCCATTACCATCGGCATCGAGCATCGTGTCACTCCAGCGCGTGACTTTGGTGCTGGAGCGAGCACCACTCTGCGTATCGAAACCGTACTGCGCCTGCAAGCTGACCACCCCGGAAGCCAGTGCGGAGGATTGCCACACATTAGCATCGGAGAGATAACGATTGACTTGCAGGTAGCCGTTCGCATCGATGGAGAATTCGAGGTGATGCAGAGAACCCAGGTTAATGACGCGCGCGCCTGCCATGTGGTCAGGCAATCCGGATGCGGAGGACAACTGATGTACAACCCGGTAGCCACCCAAGGGCACAGAAGTCGCTTTGAACAGCGCACAGCTTTTGCCGGGTTCGTAGAGCAGCAGACGATGTTCCGGAGCGATTCCCAAGGTGATATCGAGCATCATCGCGCTGTCGCTTGCAGCATGCGCAGCGATCAGGCTAGCAGCGCTGATGATTTGGGGAATGGCGCTGGCCAGGATGCGAAGACGGTCAGGCCCACCATTCGCGCCGTCAATGATTTGTACGGGCTGCAACGAGAGCGCGCCAAGCGTGGACAGATCATGGACGATCCCGCAGCCAAGTGCATCCGCAGGACCCAGCCCTTGTCCGGCGATGCGCAATTCTCTCGCGATGATCAGGGTCGCGCTGGCCGCATTAAGCTGCGCATCAGCGATGCCAGCGCTCGAGCGACGGCGCGACTCGAACAGCACCGCGACTTTGATTATGATCAGCATCGCTATCAGCCCGATTGCCAGACCGACCATCAGATCCACCAGACCAATACCTCGGAAGCGCTTCGCAAGCATCAGTGTCATGGCCTCTCAGTCCGTGATCAGTGCCTGGAATATCAACTGATGCGCGTCCTTGTCACCGGGCGCTTTCCAACTCAAGCTCACTGTCACGGTCCGGTCGGAGCCGATGGTAATCACGGGCACATGGCTCGCTGCGCTGACACCGGGCAGGCGTCGCTGCACGCTGGCCAGCCAGTCTCTGTAGTCATCCGTCGAGGTGTTCCCAAAACGGTCGGTGATGCCCTGCAGCGAGCGGTCACCCGTCCATATCTGGCTGATCAGATCGCTCGCTAGCAGACTGGCCTCGCTGCGGTATTGCGCATTACCGTTGTCGATGGTGGACACCGTCAGCAGTCTCAATATCGCCAACAAACCCACCGAGAACAGCACAATCGCCAGCAGGCCTTCTAGCAGTGTGCCGCCCTTTGCGTCAGGCGGATAACGAAGGTCGGGACGACAAGCGTTGAAGGTCATCATTCAGTGGCATCCCCGGACATCCGACACGGGCAGTGCCGGGTCACAGATCGACACATTGCCCGCGCCATCGGTACGAACGACCAGACGGCCTGCCGCGCTGTCGGTCGGATGAAGCACATCGATACGTGCAATCTCACTGCCACTGACAATTCGCGGCGCATTACCCAAGGCATGAAATGCCACGGTCGCCGGCAGGCCGGCACCCGCCGTCAACGCGACGGAAACATTTGCGGCTGCAGCAGCCTTAGCCGCCCCCCAGCGTATGCCGCTGCCCGCAGAGGCGACCTGCGCATGCAGATTATTCGGACAGAGCGCGGTGACTCTTGCGCAGTCGATACGCCACTGAGGCAGACCAACGGAATCACCCAGCGTGATGTTTATTTTTGTGTTACGCGCAATCGCTTCGGCGCGGGTTTTCTGCAGCGCGCTTCGCAGACTCTCTGCACTGGCTCTGATTTGCCATTGATGAACCCAGTGCACTGCCGACGGCATACCAGTCGCCAGCACGATCGCCAAGACGAACAAGGTGATGAACATCTCGATCATGGTGACGCCCGCCACAGTACGCAAACACCGCGAACTCAGCATGAAGCCTGACGCTTCTGTATCCAGCAGTCGGCCGGTACCGTGCCCCAGCCCGAAGGCAAACCAGTCGTGCGCTCGTTGCCGTTCTGATCGAGCGTATAAGAAAACGAGGCAAGGTCACCGGACACGCCGGTGGCGGTCAGCTGATACGACTGCCCATCGCTACCCGGTCTGCAGCTGAAACTGAACTTTCCCGCATTTTGCACGGGCAACGCACAGCCGCCCGAACTGTCCGCATAGCTGCGGTAATCAAGGTAATGCTCCTCCAGCCGGGCCGCATACAGGCTGAGATTCCCGGTCGCTTCAGGTAGGGCCGCTCGTATCAGGTGATCGCGATACGAGGGATAGAGGATGGCACCCAGAATGCTGGCGATCACGAGCACGATCATCAGCTCGACCAAGGTGAACCCGGGAAGACATCGCGTTGTTTGCATGAAGCCCATCTGCAATGAGAACTAGGGCAACAGCTTGCTTCATGGAGAGAATTTTCGCGCGGATAGCTAGTTAGTCGCTAACAATGTTTTTCCATAGGGCGAATATCAATAATATGTGCGGTGAAAGTTCATTACACGCAAGAAGCTGATCGAACATCGAAGGCCACGCTCAGCGCGGCCGGTGAGGAAGCACGCAGGCTTCGATCACGGTCAAGTCATTGTCTTTTGCAAACGAGCGCATGAATTGATACGCCATCGGTTCTAGCGCATGTAGCCGCGCATCGACCAGCACCGAGCGCACGCCTTCGATCAGCGCGGGCTGTACATAGGGCGAATACTGAAGATGTCTGTCGTAGCCACTGCCTGCGTCCGGATGAAAGCGCGACATGATGCCGCACAGGCGGTCTGCCCAATCGCTGGGGCGAAAAGCCTTGCCTTTGCTGGTCACGCCCTGAATGATGAAATCGGTCGCTTCGCTCGAAGATTCTGAACTGGAAGTGGCCATCAAGGCAGCCGGGCTTTCTCGGGGAGGTGAGGTATCGGTGGTCGCCAGCATTGGCAGCCCCGATGGACGCCGATGTAGCAGGAAGACGCTATCTTACCCAACGCTGAGGTCGAAACAAAGACACGACAAGATACAAAACCGCGCCTGCAATGAGCGTCTACTGGCACGGATGAAGTCCAGAGTTCAGCCCAGCCAGTTGGCGACTGATACCAGCAGCAGAAGCAAAATCCACAGCAGCAGCGCGCGCCAGATCAAACCAACAGTGCTTTGCAGCGCCCGCGCCGAAGGCTCCTCGCCGGGAAGTATCTCGATATCGCCGACCGACGAGTCGTAAGCGGTGACATCGAGCTCTGGGATATCCGATGCATATTCGGCCGGTGTTCCCAGGCGCACACCCATGGCACCGCCGCCGGCAGCCAGAATGATGCCGGTCGTCTCGTTAGTCCAGCGCCGAGCGAAATTACGCCATGCATACACCGCATCCTCGAAATTACCAACGATGGCAAAGGCGATGGCAGTCAGTCTGGCTGGAAGCCAGTCGATCAGATCGAAGGCTTTTCTGGCAAAAACACCGAAGGACTCATCTTTCATCTCGGGTGCATTCCAGGCGCGCGTAAGATATTCGGCCACGCGATAGATCACTGCACCCGCCGGTCCAATGGGCAGTAGCAGCCAGAAGAAAACACCGAACACGTGCCGGTGTGTGGTGAGAAGCGCGTTTTCCACTGACAGGCGTGCAATCTCAGGAGCATCGAGGTCGCGCACATCCTGATGGGTCCATTCGGCCAACAGGCGGCGCGCCTCAGTCAGATCGCTGTCGTTCAGCGCGGTCTGTATCGCGGTGAAGTAATGGCTGTAATGCCGAAAACCCAGCGTCAGGTAGACGATCAGGACGCTCCACACGAATTGTGCCAGTGGTCCAACGAGTGCAAGCAGCCAGTACACCAGCAGCACCGGCACGACCAGTACCGACAGCATGACCAGCCAGCCCATGCGACCGTGCTCGGGTTGGCCCGCATTGAAGCTGCGCTCCACGCGCGCGGCAAAGATCCTTATCCATGCATAGACAGGGTTATCGGCACGCAGTGGCTTGAATTGCTCGATCAGGAGCACCAGCAAGATGGAAAAGAGGGTCATCGGGACTCGTGGAAAATCCGGCAACCCATACGATAGCTCAGCAGATGACGGGAATCAAACGGGCGGCGGGGCGGAAATCCATGAATTCAATGCAAGGGGCGTACAGGTCATATTCAGAAGTCCCATAAACCCTTGCTTTTCTTGTCACCTTTGAACAACTCCACGCCCGGCTGACTCACGCCCGGAGAAAGTGATAAAGATTCCGCAGCATCGCGGCGGTCGCCCCCCAGATGAAGTACTCGCCAAAAGGCATCGCATAAAAACTGCGACGGCCCGGACGGCTGGGCAACACTGCACTGCGACGCTGATGATTGGCACCATCCATCAGGAAGGACATCGGCACCTCGAAGATCTCAGCGACCTCGAATTCGTCGGCGGTGAGCTCGAACGGAGGATGCACCAAGGCCACCACCGGCGTGACCCTGAAACCGGTACCGGTCACATACTCCGGCAACACGCCAATGACTTCCACATGGCGACGGTGCAGGCCAATTTCTTCCTCGGTCTCACGCAAGGCGGTGGCGATCGCATCTTCGTCCTCGGGATCGACTCGCCCGCCCGGAAAACTGATCTGGCCGGCATGATCATTCAGATGGGCAGTGCGCTGAGTCAGCAGCAGTCTGAGTTCGTCGGCGCGCGCCACCAGCGGCACCAGCACCGAAGCGGGCACCAGGGCTTGGTCGGTATCGCTCAGGCTTTGCTCGTCGGAGAACTCGGGCGACCACGCGGGAGGTTGGTTGAAGCGCTGCCGCAACCAATGCGGATCCAGGCGCGAAGACACCACTGGCGGTTCCGGCGTGCGTTCCTCAATATCTGCGAGCGTAGGATCGAAAGGATTTTTCATTGAAATTGAAAGAGAAAGGGCACTCGAGGTGCCCTTTCGGTGTGCAGCGAAATGCCTTTACTCCGCAGCGGCTTCTGTGGTGCGACGGCTGGGCAGCTTCTCGCGGATACGTGCCGACTTGCCGGAACGCTCACGTAAATAGTACAGCTTTGCGCGGCGCACATCACCGCGACGCTTGACATCGATCGACGCGATCAGCGGCGAGTACAGCTGAAAGGTACGCTCGACGCCTTCGCCCGAGGAGATCTTGCGGACGATGAAGTTCGAGTTCAGGCCACGGTTGCGGCGCGAGATCACGACACCTTCATAGGCCTGCACACGCTTGCGGTTGCCCTCAACGACGTTCACGTTGACGACCACGGTGTCGCCCGGTGCAAAATCGGGAATGTTCTTGCCCAGACGGGCGATTTCTTCTTGCTCGAGTTGCTGGATCAGATCCATGGTTTGCTCCTTGACCATCATGACGGCGCCTGTTGCTGCTGAGTTGCCCGTCAGAGGATGGGGTTAATCAAATACTGCTTGTTTTGCTACGGTGTCTATTGCTGCGACGCCCGCTACGACTGCTGCTACTTCAACTGTTTCAGAAAGGTTTCGTCCGCCTTGCTGAGCCATCCTGCCTCCCGAGCCTTTTGCAGCAGCTCGGGACGCTTGCGATGTGTGGACTCTAGTGCCCTTTCGCGACGCCATTTTTCTATCTCTGCATGGTGTCCGCCCATCAGCACGGCCGGAACACTGACCCCTTCGTATGCCTCAGGCCGCGTGTAATGCGGACAATCGAGCAGGCCGTTCACAAAACTGTCCTGCACGGCTGAGGCATCATCATTCAGCACGCCCGGCAATTGTCGTATCACCGCATCCATCAGCGCCATCGCTGGCAATTCGCCGCCGGAGAGAACGAAATCACCCAAGCTGATTTCTTCATCCACGCAACGATCCAGCAAACGCTGATCGACGGCTTCATATCGACCACACAACAGCACCAGCCCCTGCTCCTGCGCCAACTGCATCACGCGCGAATGATTCAACGGTGTGCCCTGTGGCGACAGATAAATCGTTCGCGGCCGGGGCAAACCCAGGTCAATCTGACGCTGACGGCCCGCGTTGATCGCAGCTTCCAGCGGAGCTGCCATCATCACCATGCCTGGACCGCCGCCATAAGGCCGGTCATCCACGGTGCGGTGATTGTCCGAGGTGAAATCCCGCGGATTCCACAACGATAGCTCGCATTTTTTTTGCTCAACAGCGCGCCGCGTAATACCCGATGCGGTCAGCGCCGTGAACATGTCAGGGAAGAGCGTTATCACATCGAACTGCATGCTCTCTCCCCGGTGTCGGCGCCGGGATCAGTAATCGCTCTCCCAGTCTGCCTTGATTCTTTTCGCTACCTGATCAACCTCTGTCACAAACTGATCGACGAAAGGTATCAGCAATTCCGAACTCTTTTTTCCCTCTGACGCCGGGACCGCGACCCGCAGTATCGGGTGCGCACCGTTATCCATCAGGCCACACACTTCTCCGAGCAACTCGCCGCGAAGATTGATCACTGTGTGACCGATCAGATCGACCCAATAGAACTCGTTGTGTTCCAGTGGCGGAAAGTGCGCTCGTCTCACCTGAACGGTCGCTCCTTTGAGCGACTCTGCGGCATCGCGACCCTCGACGCCCACCAGTTTGACGACGATGTCTTCGCCTTGCGCTCGCAACTGCATGACATCCACATCATGCAGTTCAGGCTTGTCAATCCACCATGTCTTGGCGTGGAACAGTGCGCTGGCCTCTGGAGAATAAGGCCGCAGCCTGACCCAACCTGCGATACCGAAAGCGCCTGTGACATGCGCCACCAGCACTAGATCGTCGGGAACCGGAATTCCGGCATGGCCCGACACGATCACATCAGGCAGCTTTCTTGCCGTTGGACTTCACTAGTCGCTCGACTGTCGGCGACAATTGCGCGCCAACGCCTTGCCAGTAGGTCAGACGGGCTTCATCGATATTAAACGGTACAGCGGCACCTGAAGCGATCGGGTTGTAGAAACCAATGCGCTCGATGAATCTGCCGTCGCGGCGGTTGCGTGAATCGGTGGCAACGATGTTATAGAACGGGCGCTTTTTGGCGCCACCACGGGCTAAACGGATAACGACCATAATCTTCTCAACGAAAGGGGTACGGAGACGGAAAAAGACCGTGATTATAGCGGTTTTCACCCGCTGGCAACAAGCCAAGCCTTTGTTTTAGCAGATGGCGTTGGCGGTCACGGTGGCTCTGCGGCAGACTGACGCCTGCAAAAAAATTGCCAGTAAGATATAAATTTATCTTTTAGACAAACTATTTCCCCTGATGCCTGCCGCCATGGAACAGTCCGCCCACAAGAACAAAACACTCGCCACCCTGCTCGCACTGCTGCTGGGGATGCTGGGTGCGCACCGGTTTTATCTAAATGGCATCATCGATCGCTGGGGCTGGCTGCATGTGGCCAGCTTGCCAGCGTCTGCTGCGCTGCTAGCGGTCCGCCCGGACTGGCCGCTGCTGTTTTTTGCGGCACCCCTGGTGCTGTCGATGCTGGTTGCCAGTATTGAAACCTTCGTGATTGGCCTGATGCCCGACGAAAAATGGGACGAGCGCTACAACCCCCGGACGGACACACCGACCGATACCCGCTGGCCGGTGCCTGTCATGATGGTGTCCAATCTTTTCTATGGCGCGACGCTGCTGCTAAGCGTGATTGCGCGGGCGTTTGATCTGTGGCTGACGGGCGGGGCGTACGGTTAAGCTGGATTGGTCAATGGATGACGAAACACGAACATCAGTCACTCCGGCGCAAGGTGCAGCGAAGGGGTTTCAGGCCGCATGCGGCCTGCCTGCGGAACGTGTCGGCATGACTGAGCAGAAATTTAGAACTGCTCTTCCGCCAGTGCCAGCACACCCGAACTACCCTCGACAATCGCAGCACGCGATGCCGAAGCGGTGGAGACATAATGATCGGCAAAGAAGCGTGCAGTGACGATTTTCGCCTGATAGAACGCCGCGTCACCCTCGCCGGCAGACAGCTTGCGCGCCGCCGCTAGCGCTGCACGACCCATTTGCCAGCCACCGAACACCACACCCGCCATCTTCAGATAGAGAACGCTGCCGGCAAATGCTGCCTTGATGTCCGATTTGGCGCTCGAAACGATGAAATTCACCACGTCTTCCAGCGCAGCGCTGGCGTCGGATAGACGCTTGCCAATGATCTTCAGGTCGTCGCTGTGCGCCTTGCTCAGCTCGGCGGCCGTATCGCGCACCTCCGCTATCACGCTCTTGGCAAACGCACCACCATCACGCAGGGTCTTGCGGCCTACCAGATCATTTGCCTGAATAGCGGTCGTACCCTCATAGATTGTCAGAATCCGCGCATCGCGATAGTGCTGTGCCGCGCCAGTCTCTTCGATGAAGCCCATGCCGCCATGCACCTGCACACCGGTAGAGGCCACGTCGATCGACAGCTCGGTTGACCAGCCCTTCACAATCGGCACCATGAAATCGTAAAAGGCGTGATTGGTCTTGCGTGTCGCTTCGTCGGGATGATGATGCGCGCCATCGAATGCTGCCGCAGTGACATACGACAGCGCACGCGAGGCCTCGACCTGGGAGCGCATTGACATCAGCATGCGCTTCACGTCGGGGTGATGAATGATTGCCACCGGTCCCGCTGAACCCGCAAGGTCACGCGACTGAACACGATCGCGCGCATACGACACGGCCTTTTGGTACGAACGCTCGGCAACGGAAATACCCTGCATGCCGACTGCAAATCGTGCGGCGTTCATCATGATGAACATGTACTCGAGGCCACGATTCTCCTCTCCGACCATATAACCGATCGCGCCACCGTGGTCGCCATACTGTAGCACTGCAGTCGGGCTAGCTTTGATGCCGAGCTTGTGTTCGATGGACACGCAATGCACATCATTGCGCTCACCTAGTGAGCCATCGGCATTGACCAGGAACTTGGGCACGATGAACAGAGAGATGCCTTTTACACCCTCCGGCGCACCCGGCGTGCGCGCCAGCACGAGATGGATGATGTTCTCCGCCATGTCGTGCTCACCATAAGTGATGTAGATCTTGGTACCGAAAATCTTGAACGCGCCATTGCCCTGCGGCTCGGCGCGAGCGCGCACCAGCGCGAGATCGGAACCGGCCTGAGGTTCCGTGAGATTCATGGTACCGGTCCATTGTCCGGAGATGAGTTTTTCGAGATACAGGTCTTTCTGATCCTGACTACCTGCCGTCATCAGCGCTTCGATCGCGCCATCGGTCAGCAACGGGCACAATGCAAACGACAGATTGGCTGAGTTCAGCATCTCGATGCAGGGCGTCGCCAAAAGCTTGGGTAAACCCTGACCACCATATTCTGTCGGATGCTGCACGCCCTGCCAGCCAGATTCACCGAACGCGCGAAACGCTTCCTTGAATCCGGGAGTCGTTTTGACATGTCCGTCATGCCAACTGCTGGGCTCGCAATCGCCGGTCCAGTTCAGCGGCGCGATCACCTCGGAACAAAATTTCGCATTTTCCTCGAGCACGGCCTCCGCGGTTTCTGGCGTCGCATCCTCGCAACCGGGCAACTGGCTGATTGCTCGGAGTCCCGCCAGTTCGTTCATCACGAACAGCATGTCTTTCAGAGGAGCAGTGTAGCTCATGCGATTTCCTCGGTTTATTGTTGTTGATACGTTGACGTTCGGCCGTCTGCTCAGTGTTTCAGCGTAGCTTGTCAGCCTAGTTCCTTGATCAGCTCGGGTACCGCCTCGAACAGATCGCCAACCAGGCCATAATCCGCCACACTGAAGATCGGTGCTTCCGGATCCTTGTTGATAGCGACGATGGTCTTTGAATCTTTCATACCGGCCAGGTGCTGGATCGCGCCGGAAATACCCACGGCGATATACAGTTGCGGCGCAACGATCTTGCCCGTCTGTCCGACCTGCCAGTCGTTCGGCACATAACCCGCATCGACCGCCGCGCGCGATGCACCCATCGCCGCGCCGAGTTTGTCGGCCAACGGTTCGAGAATTTTGAAGTTCTCTGCCGAGCCTATGCCGCGACCACCGGAAACGATCACTTTCGCTGCCGTCAGCTCAGGGCGATCAGATTTCGCCAGCTCGCGCGAGACGAAAGATGACTTGCCCGAGTCCGCGATCGCACTGATCTTCTCGATCGCAGCACTGTTACCGTCGGCAGCTGCATCAAAGCCGGTGGCGCGCACGGTGATGACTTTGATCGCATCGCTCGATTGCACGGTGGCGATCGCATTACCCGCATAAATGGGACGCTCGAAGGTATCCGGCGAATCAACTTTCGTAATTTCGGAAATCTGACCTACATCCAAACGCGCAGCGACGCGAGGCAGGATGTTCTTTCCGTACGCGGTGGCAGGTGCCAGCACATGCGTGTAAGACGAGGCAATCGCGAGCGCCTGCTCGGCGACGTTCTCGGCGAGGCCGTCGGCAAACTGCGCGCCATCGGCGACGATGACCTTGGCCACGCCAGCAATCTTTGCGGCCGCCGCAGCGGCAGCATCGCAGCCATGGCCAGCGATCAGTACATGGACTTCATTGCTGCATTGGGCAGCAGCAGTCACGGTATTCAGGGTGCTCGCTTTGAGCGAGGCATTGTCGTGTTCGGCAATGACGAGTGCGGTCATGGCGTTATGTCCTTGTTCTTCAATATTCGTCAGATGACTTTGGCTTCGTTCTTCAGCTTCGCTACCAGCGTTGCCACATCCGGGACCATGGTGCCGGCAGAGCGCTTGGGCGGCTCGGCAACCTTCAGGGTCTTGAGTCGCGGGGTGACATCTACGGCCAGCTCGTCTGGCTTTACTACGTCGAGTTGTTTTTTCTTGGCCTTCATGATGTTGGGTAGCGTCACGTAGCGCGGCTCGTTGAGGCGCAAGTCCGTGGTGACGATCGCAGGCAGTGAGAGCGACACCGTTTCGAGACCACCATCGACTTCGCGCGTGACGATTGCCTTGCCCCCCTCAATCACCATCTTCGATGCAAAGGTCGCCTGCGGCCAGCCCAGCAACGCCGCAAGCATCTGGCCAGTCTGATTGCAATCGTCGTCGATTGCCTGTTTACCCAGAATGATCAGCTGCGGCTGTTCTTTGTCGGCGAGTGCTTTGAGCAGCTTGGCCACGGCCAGCGGCTGCAACTCGGCATCGGTCTCGACGAGAATGCCGCGATCAGCACCGATGGCCATCGCGGTGCGCAGCGTTTCCTGGCATTGCGTCACACCGCAGGACACGGCCACGACCTCGGTTGCCCCGCCGCCTTCTTTCAAACGCATTGCCTCTTCGACAGCGATCTCGTCAAAAGGATTCATCGACATCTTGACGTTGGCAATATCGACGCCGCTGCCATCGGACTTCACGCGGACCTTGACGTTGTAGTCGACCACGCGCTTGACGGGTACCAGTACCTTCATGGGCTTCCTTGGAAGAGTGTTAGCCCCGCCGGGCCTCGGGCTGGCGGGGGTTAATTGACGTTAACGTAAACTGCGATTATAGGGAATAAAGCAGCGTCGCGCATAATTCACGCACGGTCGTTCGATTATTCCCTACCTTATTTTCGACGAAGGAAAAACGTGAATTCGGCGTTTTTTTCTTGATGCGCGAGCAAAGCATTGCCTGTTTGCCGGGCAAACGCATTGAAATCTCGGACCGAACCGGGGTCTGTCGCCATTACGCGCAGCACGTCGCCGGTCTGCATGTCGTTCAGCGCTTTCTTGGCTTTCAGAATTGGCAACGGGCATTTCAGTCCGCGCGCATCAACGTCCTTCTGGAATTCCATGCTGGTGTGTTCGTTCATATTCTGTCGCTCAATCGTTGGCTTAGTCGTTGGCGGGCGCTTCGCTGCCCCAGTCGATGAATTCAGGCTCCAGTCCGCGGGCGCGCATCCAGTCGGCCATCGCAAAACCCGTCCCGGCGCGCCAGGGGCGTAGTTTTTCCGGGGACACCAGCCGGTACTCCACCAGCTCGGGCGAGAGTCTGACTTCGCCGCGTGCCTGCACGTGATAGGCAATGATGAGTTCATTCTTGCGGATAAATTCATACACGCCGATCAGACTGGTTTGTTCGGCCACCAGCCCGGTCTCTTCATGCAGCTCGCGTTGTATGCCCTGCTCCGGCGTTTCGCCGCGCTCCATGAAACCAGTGATCAGCGCAAAATTCCTCGGGCCCCAGGCCGTATTGCGGGCGAGAAGAATCCTGCCCTCCAACTCGACCAGCGCAGCCAGTACCGGCACGGGATTGTCCCAGTGCGTCCAGTGACCGTCGGGGCATGCCAGCCTCGCCTTGTCGCCGTCGGCACCGGCAGCGCTGTCGGCACGCATGACGAGTTCGGTCGCGCATACCGGGCAAAAACGGAAGTCCGCGTGCATCGATTGCCTTTCCGAGTCAGTTCAGCGTACGCGCTCGCTGACCCACTGGCCAACCGCCGCCAGTGCTGTCGGCAAACCGCTCGGATCCGTGCCACCCGCCTGTGCCATGTCGGGACGTCCGCCGCCTTTGCCGCCGACTTGTTGGGCAACAAAATTCACCAGCTCGCCGGCTTTCACTTTGGAGGTGCTGTCAGCGGTGACACCCGCGATCAGCGTGACCTTGCCATCCGCGACGGAGGCCAGCACGATCGCCGCCGTCTTCAGCTTGTCTTTCATCTTGTCCATCACGCTGCGCAGCGTGGGCACATCCGCGCCTTCCAGCGTCGCGGCCAGCACCTTGATGCCATTGATGTCGATCGCCTGCGACAGCAGCTCGTCGCCCTGCCCGGATGCCATCTTGGTTTTCAGAGACGCGAGTTCTTTCTCGAGCGACTTCACCTGATCCTGCACCTGCGCGATACGATTCGTGATTTCGTCTGGTTGTACCTTCAGCGCAGCGGCCGCCTCACTGACGCGCGCGGCCAGCGTCTGCACCAGGGTCAATGCGTTTTCTCCTGTGACGGCCTCGACACGGCGTATACCCGCAGCGACACCACCTTCGGAAACAATCTTGAACAGACCAATATCGCCTGTGCGTGTCACATGGGTGCCGCCGCACAGTTCAGTTGATGAGCCGATGCCGAGCACGCGTACGGTGTCGCCGTATTTTTCGCCAAACAATGCCATCGCACCGGCCTTGATCGCATCGTCATAGCCCATCAGCTGCGCATTGGTTGAGGCATTTTGTAAAATCTCATGATTGACCAGCGCCTCGATGCGGCGGATCTCGTCGGCAGTGAGCGGCGCGTTATGACTGAAGTCGAAGCGGGTCTTGTCGGCGTCGACCAGCGATCCCTTCTGCACCACATGACCGCCGAGCACGGTGCGCAAGGCCTTGTGCATCAAGTGGGTGGCAGAGTGGTTGCGCATGGTCGCTGCACGCACCATTGTGTTTACTTTGCATTCGACCTTGTCGCCGACGGCCAGTCTGCCAGTGGCCAGCCGGCCATGATGGCCGAAGACTTCCGGTTGAATTTTTTGTGTATCGCTCACCGCAAAAGAGGCGTTGTCCTTCTCGATCACGCCGACGTCACCTGCCTGCCCGCCAGATTCGGCGTAAAACGGCGTGCGATCGAGCACGATCATCGCCTCTTGTCCGGGCGCGATTTCCTTCACTGCTTGTGCATCGACATACAACGCCAGCACCTGAGCCTGATCGGCGAGATGGTCATAACCGGTGAACTGCGTCTTGGCGCCCGCGTAGTCGACACCTGCGGCCATTTCGAACTTGCCGGCTGCACGCGCAGCCGACTTTTGCTTTTCCATCGCCTCGTCAAAGCCAGCTTCATCAAGCGTGACATCGCGCTCACGGCAAATATCGGCGGTCAGGTCCAGCGGGAAACCGTAGGTGTCGTATAACGCAAATGCGGTCTTGCCATCCAGACGACCCGGATCTTTTGCGAGCGCGGCTTCGAGAATCCTCATGCCGTTTTCCAGCGTCTCGCCAAATCGCTCTTCCTCCTGCTTCAACACCATCATCACGCGGTCTGCAGCTTCAACCAGCTCGGGATAGGCCGCGCCCATCTCTTTCACCAGATCAGGCACCAGCTTGTAGAAGAAAGGCTTCTTCTGGCCGAGCTTGTTGCCGTGACGCAGAGCGCGGCGAACGATACGGCGCAACACGTACGCGCGGCCTTCGCTGCCGGGCACGACACCATCGACCACGAGGAACGCGCAAGCGCGAATATGGTCGGCGATCACGCGCAGCGAGCCGCTGCTCAGGTCTTTTGCGCCCGTCTCGCGTGCTGCCGCCTCGATCAGGCGCTGGAATAGGTCGATCTCGTAGTTGCTGTGCACATGCTGCATCACCGCAGCAAGTCGCTCCAAGCCCATGCCGGTATCGACGCACGGCGCGGGTAACGGTGTCAGCGTGTATTCACCGGTCGCCGGATCGAGCTGGCGATCGAACTGCATGAACACGTTGTTCCAGATCTCGATGTAACGATCGCCATCGGCCTCGGGGCTGCCGGGCGGACCACCCCAGACATCTGGGCCATGATCAAAGAAGATTTCAGAGCAGGGTCCGCAAGGACCGGTTTCGGCCATTTGCCAGAAATTGTCCGATGCATAGGGTGCGCCCTTGTTGTCACCGATGCGCACTACCCGCTCGGGCGGCAGGCCGATGTCTTTGACCCAGACATCATAGGCTTCATCATCGGTGTGATAGACGGTGGCCCAGAGTTTTTCTTTTGGCAGACCATAGACGTCGGTCAGTAATTCATACGCCCAGAGGAGAGAATCGCGCTTGAAGTAATCACCGAACGACCAGTTACCCAGCATCTCAAAGAAGGTGTGATGACGTGCGGTGTAGCCCACGTTCTCCAGATCATTGTGCTTGCCGCCAGCGCGCAAACAACGCTGCACGGAGGCCGCACGCACATAGTCGCGCTTGTCGGTTCCCAAGAACACATCCTTGAACTGCACCATGCCGGAGTTCGTGAAGAGCAGCGTCGGATCATTGCCCGGCACCAGACTGGACGAACGAACGACGGCATGCCCTTTGGACGCAAAGAAACTGAGGAATTTTTCGCGGATTTCTGAGGAATTCATTGGCTGATTGGTCGCAGATGCTTTGAGCGTTCACTGGACGCTGGAAAACCGACGATTATACGTGATGCACTCTGGCTTTCCGGGTCTGCGGGGGTGAGGGCCGCGGCAAAAATTGCCGAAAAATCAATGCTGACGCAACGATCTGTCAGGGACTTGCTATCGCCCGAAAAAATCTGGGCCGATCAGATCGAGTCGGTCGGTGCAGATCGCATCGACCCCCATTGCAAACAACGTGCGCGCCTGCATCGGGTCGTTGACGGTGTAGCAGAACACACCATAACCAGCGGCTTTGACCGCCCTGACCTGCTCTGCAGTGAGTTGCTTCGCCTGCGCGTGCAGCGCCAGCGCTGACAATGCCGAGAGCTTGGCCAGGCAGTCAGAAGGAATCGCTGCGACGAGCAATGCGCGCGGCACATCGGGGGCCGTGCTCATTGCGGCTTTCAGCGCCTCAATGGAAAACGAGGACAACAGCACACTGCCCGTGGGCAGCGACTTGCACGCCTGCGCAACCAGTTGACCGGTACGCGCCTCTTCACCCGCCAGCGGTTTGATCTCGACATTCATGAACAAGCTGGCGCGCAGGCAGTACTCCGCTGCCTCTGAGAACGATGGCACACGCTCGCCGGAGAAATCTGCCGAAAACCAGCTGCCCGCATCCATTGCTTGTAACTCAGCCATACTCAATGCGCCGACACTGCCGCTGCCGGCGACGGTACGGCCCAGAACTTCGTCATGCATCAGTACCAGGCCGTCATCGCGCACGGCCATGACATCAAACTCGACCGCCCGAACACCGAGTGAAGTCCCATGACGGAGCGCGGCGAGCGTATTCTCCGGCGCGAGCGTGCCACCGCCCCGGTGCGCGAAGATCCTTGGATATGTCCACATGCGGTGCTTCCTGTCTTAGATGACCGGATTGTAGGCCTTGGCTACGGTAGAATCGCGACTTAATTCATCCTCACCGCATTCCATTTCATGGGCAATGACAGCAACAACGGTGCTTCGGCAGCGCCGTCGAATTTCTTGCGCGGCATTATCGATGCCGACAACGCAAGCAGTAAATACGCCGGCAAGACCGATGTCCACGGCAAGCCGCTGCCGACCGTGATCACCCGTTTTCCGCCAGAGCCAAACGGTTATCTGCACATCGGACATGCCAAATCCATCTGCCTGAACTTCGGCCTTGCGCGCGATTACGGCGGCCGCTGCCATCTGCGTTTTGACGATACCAATCCGACCAAGGAAGAGCAGGAATACGTCGATACCATTATCGACAGCGTGCAATGGCTGGGCTTCCACTGGGAACATGGCGGTGACGATCATCAGTATTTCGCCAGCGATTACTTCGATAAGCTGTACGAGATGGCCGAGTGGCTTATCAACGCCGGTTATGCGTATGTCGACAGCCAAAGCGCAGAGGAGATGGCGGCCAATCGCGGCAATTTCAGCGAGCCGGGCCAGAACTCGCGATTCCGCGATCGTCCTGCCGCAGAATCGCTCGATCTGCTGCGCCGGATGAAAGCCGGCGAGTTCAAGGATGGCGAGCATGTGCTGCGCGCCAAGATCGACATGGCATCGCCGAACATGAACATGCGCGATCCGGCGATCTACCGGATACGTCACGCGCATCATCATCGCACCGGCGACAAGTGGTGCATCTATCCGATGTACGACTATGCACACCCTATTTCGGATGCGATCGAAAACATCACCCACTCAATCTGCACGCTGGAGTTTCAGGATCACCGGCCTTTCTATGACTGGATACTCGAACGTCTTGCGGAAGGCGGTTTCTTCAAGAAGCCCTTGCCACATCAGTATGAATTCGCGCGACTGAATCTGACATACGCGATCACAAGCAAACGTAAACTCTTGCAGCTGGTCGAAGAAAAAATTGTTGATGGTTGGGATGATCCCCGTATGCCGACCATCGTTGGCATACGACGTCGCGGGTACACGCCAGAATCGCTGCAGCTATTCGCCGAGCGAATCGGCGTGGCCAAGGCCGACAGCTGGATCGACATGAGCATCCTCGAGGGAGCGCTACGCGATGATCTGGATGAAAAAGCCGCACGCATCGTTGGCGTGCTGAATCCACTGAAACTGATCATCGATAATTATCCTCAAGACCACGCCGAAGACTGCACTGCACCCGTGCACCCACATCATCCGGAGCGCGGCAATCGCAGCTTTCCGTTCAGCCGAGAGCTGTGGATCGAGGCAGAAGATTTCATGGAAGTGCCGGAAAAAGGCTACTTCCGTCTCTTCCCGGGGAATAAAGTCAGGCTGCGCTATGGCTTCGTCGTCGAATGCACGGGCTGCGACAAGGATGCATCCGGGAAGATAATTGCCGTGCATTGCAATTACTACCCGGACAGCAAGAGCGGCACCGAAGGTTCATCGAACTACAAGGTCAAGGGCAATATCCATTGGGTGTCTGCCGCGCACAGCGTGCGCACGGAAGTGCGCATGTATGACCGGCTGTTCAAAGATCCACACCCAGATGCGGGCGGCAAGGATTTCAAGCTCGCGCTGAACCCGGATTCCAAGTTAGTGATCACCGCCTATCTGGAGCCCGGTGCCGACAAGGCCATGCCAGATGACCGCTTTCAGTTCGAACGACATGGCTATTTTGTCGCTGATCGTATCGATTCGATGCCAGGGCACCCCGTGTTCAATCGGATCGTGACGCTGAAAGACAGCTGGAAATAATCCTGCCGGTCAGCGTTTAGGTCTTCTGACTCGGCTTGGTCATCGCCGGCACGCCTTTCATCTCCTGTCTGGAGCGCTCGCCGACCATGTCGGCGGCGCGCTCGATCCTGCCTTTCTGCGAGCGAGCCCGCTCGCGCCAGTGCCGAATAATTTCTGCTGCCGCCTCCCGACCGCCGAGCCCGAATGAAAGGCCCAAGGCCAGTGCCAGTGCGCCAACGACTGCCATGAACAGGGTATTCACCAGTGCAGTGGCCACGCCAATCTGATTCACGGCGACCACCACCGTAAATCCCCAGACGGCGCCGCTGGCGAGCTTGGCGAGGAAATCAGGATTATCCAGCTCGGCCTCTGCCGTCACGCCACGCACGAGTTTCGACAAGGCGTTAGCCGCCAGCCCGCCAATGACCAGCACCACCAGCGCGACGGCAAGATTCGGCAGCCATAGCAACAGCTCACGCAACACCTCGGACACAGCAGGCAAGCCCAGCGCATCGAAAGCGACTACCAGCACGATCAGTCGCACGAACCATTTCGCGATCGCCGCAATCATTCCCGACGAATCGGTATCTGCGCCCGACTTGCCGACGAAATCGGCAAAGCCCGAGCGCTCGGCGAGATGATTGAAACGCGCCTTGCGCAGTAAGGCTGCAATGCCTTTGGCCAACAGCGCCGATACAATCCAGCCCGCAATGATAATGACCGCAAAGCCGAACACGCGCGGTATCGCGGCGAAGAACAGCGACATGGCGCTGGTTAACGAGGCCATCAGGGACATGCCCCAGTTGCTTACTTGAGATTCCATGCTAGCTCCACGATCTGACAGCGTAGGTCAAAAAAGTCTAGACTTCGGATTTGGCCAGACGATCCCGAGCGCATTTGATAAGCCACAGCTTTTCATCCCATCCTTCCAGAATGAAATTCGATAAACTGATCTTCATCGACCTGGAGACGACCGGCGCCAACCCGGTATCCGATCGCATTACCGAAATCGGATTGGTCGAGGTCGATGCTGCGGGACACGCCACTCACTGGTCCAGTCTGGTCAACCCGGAAACACCCATCCCGGCATTCATACAAAGTCTGACCGGCATCAGCAATGAGATGGTCCGGCGCGCGCCTGCTTTCGCCGAACTCGCCGAGGCGCTCTTTGCAAGGCTGCAAGGCGCTCTATTCATTGCGCACAATGCCCGCTTCGATTACGGTTTTCTGCGTAATGCCTTTAGCGAGGCCGGCTTCGCCTTTCGCGCGGATGTGCTGTGCACTGTCAAACTTTCACGCAAACTCTATCCCGAGCACAACCGGCACAACCTTGACAGTCTGATTGCACGGCATGGACTGAAGCCCGATGCACGCCACCGTGCGCTGGCTGATGCGGATGTGCTGTGGCAGCTCTGGCAAAAACTCCGATCCGACTTGCCGCCGGATACCTTGTCCTCCGCGCTCGATACGCTGTTGCAGCGACCTAGTCTGCCCTCTCATTTGCCCTCTGACGTGCTGGATGACTGTCCTGACACGCCCGGCGTTTATCTGTTCTATGGCGAGAATGACCTGCCGCTGTATGTTGGCAAGAGCGTGCGCCTGCGACAGCGCGTGCTGTCGCATTTCAATTCAGATCACAAGCTGTACAAAGACATGCGGCTGTCGCAGCAACTGCACCGTATCGAATGGCGCGAGACGGCAGGTGAAATCGGCGCACTGCTGCTGGAAGCACAACTGGTGAAAGATCTGCAGCCGATACACAACCGCACGCTGAGACGGCAAGGCGATCTATGCGCATGGCGCTTGAGGGAAGATGCGCGCGGCCACACCCTGCCCACACTGGCCTTCGCCAGCGAACAGGATTTCGGCATTGCCGAGCGCTTGTATGGCTTGTTCAGCTCCAAGCGCAAGGCCGAAAGTGCATTACGCGAACTGGCTGAAGCGCATCAGCTCTGCCTGGTACAGCTGGGGCTGGAGGGCCGTTCACAGCCAGGCAAGCCTTGCTTCGGCTGGCAGCTCCGGCGATGCAAAGGCGTTTGCGTCGGAAAAGAGGCGGAGTCATTTCACCGCGCGCGCCTCGAAGCAGCGCTGTCACGGATGCATGTGAAGACCTGGCCCTATCGCGGGCCGATCGGTCTCATCGAAGACAGTGGTAATGGCAGAACCGATGTTCATCTGGTAAATAACTGGTGCTATTTGGGCACTGCACAATCCGACGATCAGGTCTGGCATTTGCTGGAAGAGGCGCCGCATCGGCCGGCGTTCGATATCGATACCTATAAAATCCTCAGCAAGGCATTGCAGCACAAGACACTCAAAGTCCGCGAATTGCGCAACGCGTCATAACAGTCCGCACCCAGGACTCTCGCCGAATTGATTCAGGATTAATAACTGAATTCCAGATTGTTTTAATCCGGGATTGTTTTCAGGACCGAAAAGTTCTTCCCTACCGCCAAATGAGCGCGCTATGATCGTTTCGAAGCCTTTCGCCGAAAGGAGGAGAACCGCAACGGCGCGCCAGAGACGAGCACAGTCCTGTGCCGGTCCTCATATCCCCGGACCGCTGTCTCCAAAAATCCGATGTTCATCCAACATTGGCTTTTGCCGAACAACGCCTGACACCCATAGAACAAATTTAGTCATGCCGCTTGTTTGCTTCATGAACTGTTTGAGCGTCGTCAATGATCTCGCGAAGCCCATCGATAAGATGGGCGGCTTTGTCAGAGTTGATTAGAGGATTTTTTTAGAGTTACCGGAGAGCAAGAATGGATGACGTGGTGATTGTCGCTGCGGCCAGAACGGCTGTAGGCAAATTTGGAGGAACACTGGCCAAGCTAGCGGCTGCTGAGCTCGGCGCGCATGTGATCAAGGGCTTGCTCGCAAAAACAGGCATCGGTCCTGAACTGATCAATGAAGTGATACTCGGCCAGGTACTGGCGGCAGGTGTTGGACAAAACCCGGCACGTCAAGCGCTAATCAAAGCAGGCTTGCCGGATAGGGTGCCGGGCATGACGATCAACAAGGTCTGCGGCAGCGGGCTGAAAGCGACTCACCTCGCAGCGCAAGCGATCAAGTGTGGTGATGCCGACATCATGATCGCGGGCGGACAAGAAAACATGAGCGCCTCCCCCCATGTACTCAATAACTCTCGCGATGGCTTTCGCATGGGTGACGCCAAGCTTGTCGACACCATGATCGTTGATGGCCTGTGGGATGTGTATAACCAATACCACATGGGCGTCACCGCAGAGAATGTCGCGAAAAAATTTAATGTTTCGCGTACCGAGCAGGATGAATTCGCGCTTGCCTCGCAGCACAAAGCGGAAGCTGCACAAAAAGCCGGGAAATTCAAAGACGAGATCCTTCCGCTTGAAATCGCCGGCAAAAAGGGCAGCATTGTGTTCGACAGCGATGAATACATTAAACCTGGCAGCACGCTCGATGCCTTGTCTTCGCTGCGTCCCGCGTTTTCCAAAGACGGCACGGTCACGGCAGGCAATGCGTCCGGCATCAATGACGGCGCGGCTGCGGTGATGATGATGAGTGCAAAAAAAGCCAGCGAACTGGGCCTGAAACCCTTGGTCAAGATACGCGCCTATGCATCCTCGGGACTGGATCCGACTCTCATGGGTATGGGTCCGGTATCGGCTAGCCAGCTATGCCTGAAAAAAGCAGGCTGGACGCACAAAGATCTCGATCTGATGGAAATCAACGAGGCTTTCGCTGCACAGGCGATCGCGGTGAACAAGGAGATGGCTTGGGATACCAGCAAGATCAATGTGAATGGCGGAGCGATCGCGATTGGCCACCCGATCGGCGCTTCCGGCTGCCGCGTGCTGGTGACGCTGATCCACGAAATGATACGGCGTGATGCAAGCAAAGGCTTGGCCAGTCTTTGCATAGGCGGCGGCATGGGTGTTGCGCTGGCTGTAGAACGCTGATGAGCACTGACCACAATAAAAACTACTTTCACAGGGAGCACACATGAGCAGAGTTACCTTAGTCACCGGCGGCATGGGCGGTCTGGGCGAAGCGATTTGCATCAAGATGGCCGATATGGGTTATCAGGTGGCGACCACCTACTCGCCTGGCAATACCAAAGTGAACGCATGGCTGGCAGAGATGAAGGCCAAGGGCCACGACTTCCGCGCCTACCCCTGCGACGTCGCCAACTACCAGTCGGCACAGGAGTGCATCTCGCACATCGTCAAAGAAATGGGGCCCATTGATGTGCTGGTCAATAACGCCGGTATCACGCGCGACATGACCTTCAAAAAAATGGACAAGACGAACTGGGATGCCGTGATGCAGACCAATCTGGATTCCGTGTTCAACATGACCAAACCAGTATGCGATGGCATGACGGATCGCGGCTGGGGACGTATCATCAATATTTCTTCGGTCAACGGGCAGAAGGGCGCTTTCGGGCAGACCAACTACTCGGCCGCCAAGGCAGGGATGCACGGCTTTACCAAGGCACTGGCGCTGGAAGTGGCAAAGAAGGGAGTGACCGTCAACACCATCTCGCCCGGCTACATCGGTACCAAGATGGTGACCGCCATCGCGCCGGAGGTACTCGACACCAAGATCCTGCCGCAGATTCCGATGGGGCGTCTGGGCAAGCCGGAAGAGGTCGCCGGGTTGGTCGCTTATCTTGCTTCCGACGAAGCGGCCTTTCTCACTGGCGCGAATATCGCGATCAACGGAGGACAGCACATGCAGTAAACCGAGGACATTCAAAGGTTGTTGTGCCCTTGTTCCGGATTCGCGAAATAAATGCACGGGCCCTCTCACCGGAGCAGCAGTGAGTTCTGGTAAACTCCGGTTCTTTGAAAATGCCTCGGTGGTGAAATTGGTAGACGCGCCGGACTCAAAATCCGGTTCCGCAAGGAGTGTCGGTTCGATTCCGACCCGAGGCACCACAGAATCGACTGAACCTTCCTGGTCGGTCTGAATAAAAAAGGCTCTCTTGCGAGAGCCTTTTGTTTTTTGACGGCTGGCTTATCTGACCGGTGTGTCTGCTGCATCAGTCGGAGGAGTCGCCGCATCGGCTTCCGTACCGGCGGTCGTGGCGCCAGACCGCTCAGCTCGGGCTGCAGCACGTTCCTGCGCCGCTTCATCAGCAGCGGCCTGCGCCGCCGCCACCCTCTCCTCGGCGGACGCTTTCGCTGCAGCCACCGCAGCTTCTCTCTCTTCAGCGGCAGCAGCTCTCGCCTCTTCTCGCGCAGCGGCACTCTCTGCAACTGCCGCCGCTGTCTCATCGGCGAGCGAGGGCGGAGGAGGAGGTTCGGCAGGTCCGGCTTCGGCCCCGACAGGCGCGGCTGCGGATGCATTGCCAGCAACGGCTCCTTCAGCGTCCTTGCCTTCTTCGCCCTCCTTGTCCTTTGCTGCCTGATCTTCCTTCTTCTTGCGGACCGGTTTCTGCAGCTGGCCGGCTCGCACATTTTGTGCAAGCACCACGGTGGCGAACATGGCCAGCACGGCCAGCATGATGATCACGGAAGTCGGCGTCAGCGTGACCACGGCCATGAATCCGAGCACAATCAGAATCGCCAGCGGCAGCATCGCCAGTTCTGCAATGAACACGAAGGGCGTCACAAAAGCCGACATCAGCAAGATGAAACTCAGCCACTGTGCGGTGAAATCCCTGCTAAAGAGCGCATGAATGCCTACGCTCATGAACAGTAACCCGATCGGGAAGCGCACCCACCATTTTTTCCAGAAACGGCGACTGGCGATGCGCGTGTCGCTCATGTATCGCTGCTGCTCCTCGATCGCTTCCTCAGTCCATTCCCATTTCTTGGCCTTGAATAGATGGATACCCTCGGAGTTGAACCAGAACAGCAGCCCATAGATCCACAAAACCAGTGGCAGCGCCCAGTCGATTGGACCCATATCCGAGCTGAACGCATATAAAGTCTGAACAGCAGCCGGCGTGCCCAGCGTCACCAGGGTCGGCAGGGTTGCGATCGCCATGCGCTCGTCCCTGCTGAGGATCAGGTAGTCACCATTAATGCCGGGCTGTTTTTTCATGCTTGCGATCTGAGTTTACGTTTGCGCAGCTCATGCACCGCGATGACAATCACCACGGGAATCAGCACCAACACGGCGATCGCCGCCTCAATCGGCAAATGGTTGATGATCCACCCGACGATCGTCATGAGCAGCACGCCCACGGCCACCAGCGCTACCAGCACCAGCGGCTCACGCCACGACCAGAGATTGATGATCGTCACTATCGTCGTGGCGACCAGCCAGTGGCCCGGCAGCTGCATCTGATGAATGACTAGCACCCAGTACATCAGGCCCATCAACAGCAAGGCCAGCGGCACACGGATCAGCGGATGAAACGGCAGCGTCCATTCCTGCTCCTCGGGGATATCGGAGACCGGTTGCGGCAGGCTAGGTTCAAACATCCTGCCATCGCGACGCCACACCGTCCGCCGGCGTCGTCCCGCCCACCAGACCATCAACGGCGAGAGCAACCACAGAAGGATGTAGATGCCGAACGCCCAGATCCATGGGCTGCCCGGTGCAGCAAACAGCGCCTTGATACCCAGCCAGAGAAAAATCACGAGGGCAATCGTCCGGACGAGGCGGCGGCGCCAGCGCCCGCCGAGCTCATCTGCGTCCATCTCTCCAGCCATGATCCGGCTTTGCCGCTGCGTCATGACGATGCCCTTGCTCCAGGGTGGTCTTGTTGCCGGGCTGTGTCATACCCAGGCCTGTGTGAGTGCTGTCTGCAAAAACGCTCGCTATTTTAGCATTTCGATTCTTTTTGGAAACTAATCTCGACACCCCCAAATGCCATCCGAAATCGGGCCAGTTGACACGCGTTTTATTGGCAGCATCGGACATTTTTTAGTAAGTTTTTTCCAAATCATGTCGCCTTGTGCGAAAGCAAGCGAAATTTTTTTCCGAGGATGAATGAACGCAGGCGCCAAAAAACCTCCCCCTGTCAACGCTTTCCGTTCGATTAACATATGTTTGTTCAATAGATAGTGCAATTCAATTGAGTGATTATGTACGGCAGATGAATTTGTACGATCACCGATTTTTTTAGCGCCAACAGAATCAGACATCACTATTTTTTCTCGTTGGCACAGACTTTGCCCCTGTGAACCAATCCACACAATCCAAGTGGATCAATGTTCACTGATCTATTCCAAGGGGTGCTTTATGCGAATGTCTTCTTATCACCGCCCGGCGAGGGCGCAACAAGGTTTTACGCTGATCGAATTGATGATCGTGGTGGCAATCATCGGCATTCTGGCGGCGGTGGGTATTCCGGCGTATCAGGATTACACGGCGAAGGCACGCATTTCAGAGGGGCCCAGTCTGGCTACGCCCGCGATGACGGCGCTGGGTGCAGCGTGCAGTGATGGCACCTTAAACGAAAAAGCAGCAGGACTCGATCATAATGACCTGGGATTACCTGCAGCCGTTACTATTCAGGGTCGTCATGTGAAAAGTGTCACGGTGACAGGTGTGAGCAACACGCAAGCCAGCATCACCGTGGCCTACAACGGAACGATTCCCGGCGTCACAGACGGAGAGAATATTGTTTACACAGGGACTTGTGCACCGGGCTCTGGGATGCGATGGTCGATTTCCGGCAGTATTCCACCTCGTCTGCTTCCAAAGATCTGATCACTGCTTAGTTAAAAAAGGGGGCAAGCTGTAATGCCAGTCAGTTAAGCATGCAGATTGTCCTTTATCATCGAAAATCTCAAAGTCACTGGATCCCGGCCTGCGCCGGGATGACGTTTTAGCTGCGAGCGGCCTTTATATCGTCGTCCCGGCGCAGGCCGGGACCCAGTGTCTTTTGTTCAATGCAGGGACCTTTGGGCTTAGCTGACTGGCATTGGAGCAAGCTCCCTTTTTTATTATCGTGTCACTGATTACAGCATCGCCTTCAGCAATCGTCCCATCTCCGAGGGATTACGCGTCACCTTGATGCCGCACGCATCCATGATTTCCAGCTTGGCTTGCGCCGTATCGGCACCACCGGAAATCAGTGCGCCTGCGTGACCCATGCGCTTGCCCGGAGGCGCGGTGACACCGGCGATGAAGCCGACCACCGGCTTCTTCATGTTGTCCTTGATCCAGTGCGCAGCATTTGCCTCATCCGGACCACCAATCTCACCGATCATGATCACGGCATCGGTATCAGGATCGTCGTTGAACATCTTCATGATGTCGATGTGCTTCAGGCCATTGATCGGATCGCCGCCAATACCGACCGCCGATGACTGGCCGAGCCCCAGCGCGGTCAGCTGACCGACGGCTTCATAGGTCAGCGTACCGGAGCGCGAGACCACGCCGATGCGGCCTTTCTTGTGGATGTGGCCGGGCATGATGCCGATCTTGATTTCATCGGGCGTGATCAGGCCGGGGCAGTTCGGGCCCAGCAGCAGCGTCTTGCTACCGGCTTTTTTCATTTTGTCTTTCAACGCGAGCATGTCGCGCACCGGAATGCCTTCGGTGATGCAGATGGTCAGGTCAAGCTCGGCATCGACGGCTTCCCAGATCGCATCCGCTGCGCCGGCGGGCGGCACATAGATGACCGAGGCGGTCGCGCCGGTCGCTTTCTTGGCCTCCTTGACGTTCGCGTAGATCGGAATGCCCTCGAAATCCTCGCCAGCCTTCTTCGGGTTGACGCCGGCGACGAAGCAGTTCTTGCCGTTCGCGTAGTCGCGGCACATGCGGGTATGGAACTGACCGGTCTTGCCGGTAATTCCCTGAGTGATGACCTTGGTGTCTTTGTTGATCAGGATAGACATGTGAATTCCTTGGCGATTATTTTCCGTTGGCGGCAGCGACGACCTTCTGCGCCGCCTCTTCCATGGTGTCGGCAGAGATGATGGGCAGGCCGGAATCGGCGAGCATTTTCTTGCCGATGTCTTCGTTGGTTCCCTTCATGCGCACGACCAGCGGCACTTGCAGTGACACCGCGCGAGAGGCGGTGATCACGCCCTCGGCAATCACGTCGCAGCGCATGATGCCGCCAAAAATATTCACCAGTATCGCCTTCAGATGCGGGTTCTTCAGCATGATCTTGAAGGCCTCGGTGACCTTCTCTGCCGTGGCACCACCACCGACGTCGAGGAAATTTGCTGGTTCGCCGTCAAACAGTTTGATGGTGTCCATCGTGGCCATCGCCAGACCGGCGCCGTTCACCAGGCAGCCGATGTTGCCATCGAGCGAGATATAGGCGAGATCGAATTTGGAAGCTTCGACTTCGGCCGGATCTTCCTCATCCAGATCGCGATACGCGATGATCTCGGGGTGACGGAACAAGGCATTGGAATCGAAATTGAATTTCGCATCGAGTGCGATCACCTTGCCATCACCGGTCAATATCAGCGGATTGATCTCGGCCAGTGAGGCGTCGGTTTCCCAGTAAGCCTGGTACAAACCCTGCAGCAGGGTGCGCGCGGCGGGAATGGAAGCAGCAGGAACGCCGATCTTGGCGGCGATTTCGTCGGCTTCTTTGTCTTTCAGGCCGGTGGACGGATCGATCTCGACCTTGTGAATCAGTTCGGGGTGCTTCTCGGCGACTTCTTCGATATCCATGCCGCCCTCGGATGAAGCCATCAGCACCACACGCTGCGAAATGCGGTCAGTGACCATGGATACGTAGAGTTCTTTTTTGATGTCCGCGCCTTCTTCGATCAGCAGGCGACGAACTTTCTGGCCTTCGGGACCAGTCTGGTGGGTAATCAGTTGCATGCCCATGATCTGGTTCGCGTATTCACGCACCTGATCGATCGACTTCGCGACTTTCACGCCACCGCCCTTGCCGCGGCCTCCGGCGTGAATCTGTGCCTTCACCACCCATACGGGTCCGCCGAGGGTTTCGGCAGCTTTGATCGCCTCATCGACGCTCATGCAGGGTATGCCTCGAGGCACAGTAACACCGTATTTCTTCAGGATTTCTTTTCCCTGGTATTCATGGATTTTCATGCGGACTTCCCTTAGGTCACAATGGGTAGGATGGGTAGGAGTGATCGGTTGATGTCAATTCAATCGTGCTGCAGGTATTTTTCAAAACTTTTTTTACTGCAATCAGATTCCCGGCTTGAGGAACCAGCGCGGGTAGTATTTTTCTACCGCTGGCCCATCACGGCGCAATGCGTGGCAGCGGTCAATCTGAAATGGCGGGTGAGCGCTATTGTCATCGCTCGTGCCGTCGCGCGTTGGCATCACATCGCCGGCAAACGCCTGAATGGCGGCAGTCGGCAGCACGCCGGCCAGTTCCGTCAGATGGGTGCAACCCTCAATGCCCGACAAACGGTCTTTCAATTCGCGGCGGAAGCTGCGCAGCAGGTTCAGTCCAATGAGCTTCTTGTACGCCGGACCAATCGTATTGCAGTGTCCCGGATAGGGCACGGCGTCTGACACGGCCTCCGCATCAACGATCGTCAGTTGGGTATCGATAGTGATCCTGAGCCAGAGATCATGGATCGGCGTGCCGGCAGGTCTGGCGCCAGAGGCGAGGTCTGCAACACGGGTTTTGGTATCGGTGATACGCGTGTCAATGTCCCACAAACCGTCTTCGCGCTGGAAGGCTTGTGCCTCGATGCTGCGAGTGTGGCGCAGCGCACGAGAGTAGGTCGGGACGGACAAAGGCATAGATCTGATGGCGCGCTGACGCAAGGACGATGCGCGGAGTCAGGAATTGTGCAGCCTGTCGCAGCTTCTACGACTGGTGCCGCTCATGCGGCGCTGCAAAGCTGCCGAAGTTTAGCATACGGCCACCGCCGTGAACCCGGCTACACAGAGATTCGCGCCTGGATGCGCACGGCAGTTTGCGAAGGAATGCGGCTAAATCAATCTTGTCCGATCTCGCCTCGACCGATCCGTTTCATCGTTGACCGGATCGCACTCGTAGAGAAGCCTCGTTGTTGCAGGAAACGCATTTGCTTTGCTCTGGCCTCGGCAGAATCCGGCGGCATGCCGAATTTTTTTTGCCATGCCTGCCATGCACGCTCTTCTTCATCGTCGCGTAGAGACGCGCGCATCGATGACACGGTAGTCTCATCGAGACCATGACTCTGCAGTTCCGAGAGGATGCGGGAATTACCGAATCGAGAAGCGCGACGATGCACCAGAGATTCGGCAAAGCGGGTTTCGGAAAGGAATTTCTGCGCCTCTAGCCAGTCGAGCAGCGCATTGACATCGTCGTCTTCGCTTGCATGACGCTGGAGTTTGCGTCCGAGCTCAAGACGACTATGCTCGCGCGCGGCAAGATAGCGCAGCGCGCGAGCCTTCAGGCTGGGTTTGGGAGCAGGCACGGGGCCTGGCTTACTCTTCCTTCAGCTCGGCCGTGGCGCGTGATTTCTTCGGTGTCGGCGCCTCGGTCTCTGCTATGGGAGCGGTGGGGGCGGTCGCTCCCGGGGGTAGTTGTGGCACACCGAGATGAGCGCGGACCTTGTTCTCGATCTCGCGCGCCAGCTCAGGACGCTCTCTCAAGTACTGACGTGAGTTGTCCTTGCCCTGACCGATGCGCTCGCCGTTATAGCTATACCAGGCACCGGATTTCTCGACGATCTTGGCCTCGACGCCAAGGTCGATGATCTCGCCCTCACGCGAAACGCCCTCTCCGTAGAGGATATCGAAGTGCGCTTCTTTGAAAGGAGGCGCGACCTTGTTCTTGACGACCTTGATCTTGGTCTCGTTGCCGATCACTTCGTCAGCCGACTTGATCGAGCCGGTGCGTCGGATGTCCATCCGGACGGAAGCGTAGAACTTCAGCGCATTGCCGCCAGTGGTGGTTTCCGGATTGCCGAACATGACGCCGATCTTCATTCGGATCTGGTTGATGAAGATCACCATGGTATTGGTGCGGTTGATGGAGCCGGTCAGCTTACGCAGTGCCTGCGACATCAGTCGTGCCTGCAAACCGGGCAGCGAGTCGCCCATATCGCCCTCGATCTCGGCGCGCGGCGTCAGCGCAGCGACGGAGTCGATTACGATCAGGTCAACCGCGCCGGAACGAACCAGGGCATCCGTGATTTCCAATGCCTGCTCACCTGTGTCTGGCTGGGAAATCAGCAGATCATGCAAATTGACGCCCAGTTTTTGTGCGTACACGGTGTCGAGCGCATGCTCGGCATCGATGAATGCGCAGGTGCCGCCCAGTTTTTGCATCTCGGCGATCACTTGCAGTGTCATCGTGGTCTTGCCAGAGGATTCGGGACCGTAGATCTCGATCACCCGGCCGCGCGGCAGGCCGCCGACGCCGAGCGCCACGTCCAGACCCAGCGAACCGGTGGAAACTACCTGCACTTCTTCGGCGACCGCGCCATCGGCCATGCGCATCACCGAGCCCTTGCCGAATTGCTTTTCAATTTGCGCCAGCGCTGCTGACAGTGCCTTGCCCTTTTCGGAATTCGCCAGTTTTTTGTCGTCCATGGGTTTCTCTCGGTGCGGTGGTGGGGGAATCAGGCCGTTTGCATGGCCAGCCTTGCTGTGAACAGTACTGTATAAAAAAACAGTGGATGATGCAAGTGTATTTTTTACGTTCAAATAGTGTTTTTTAGAAAACTTTCCGGAGAATCGCCCCAAAAATGCTTGGTTGCTGGCAATCTTCAAACCCAATAGACTTGTTATGGCCAAGGCGGGCATGCGCGCCGCTTAATCATGCTGCTCTCCCGCCCCGCGCAGGCGCCCGAACCACTCAAACAACTCAGAAGACGCATGCGTATCCTGCTTGCTGAAGATGACAGCGTGCTGGCCGATGGCCTGACACGATCGTTGCGCCAGTCGGGCTATGTGACCGATTGCGTCGGCGATGGACTGGCCGCTGACAGCGCGTTGTCCACTCAGGATTTCGACCTGCTGATCCTCGATCTCGATCTACCCAAGCTTTCGGGGCTGGAGCTCTTGCGACGCTTGCGCGCGCGCGACTCGAGGGTGCCGGTACTGATCCTCACCGCTGGCGACTCAGTCGAGCAACGGGTGAAGGGGCTGGATCTGGGCGCGGATGATTTCATGGCAAAGCCGTTTGCCCTGTCGGAGCTGGAAGCGAGGGTTCGCGCGCTGACGCGGCGCGGCGCGGGCGGTGGGCCGACGGTTATCAAGCACGGACCGCTGAGCTTTGATCAGGTAGGACGGATCGCTTACATGAACGATCACATGATCGATCTGTCTGCTCGTGAACTGGGGCTCTTGGAGGTACTGCTCAAGCGCAGTGGACGGCTGGTGTCCAAGGAACAGCTGGTGGATCACCTCTGCGAGTGGGGCGAAGAAGTCAGCAACAACGCGATCGAAGTGTATGTCCACCGGCTGCGCAAGAAAATCGAAAGCGGCGGCGTGCGCATCGCTACGGTGCGCGGACTGGGGTATTGTCTGGAGAAATTCGCCGCCACCGCCCCCGCCGCAGACACCGGCGCTGCCTGATAGCCGCCGTGCGGAAAGATAGCCAACCGGCACACCCCTCCTCTGGCGAGACCGGTATTTCGCACCGGAGCATCCAGCGCTCCCTGTTTGGCGACATTCTCGACTGGATGCTGATGCCGCTGCTGTTGCTGTGGCCAATCAGCATTGCCGTTACCTACGTCGCTGCGACATCAATCGCTAACGAGCCCTTCGATCGATCGCTTGAGGACCGCGTCACGGTGCTCGGTCAGCAGGTCAGAGAGGTGAATGGCGTGCTGAGCGTGGATCTTCCCTTACCGGCGCGCGACATGCTGCGTGCTGATGATATCGACAATGTGTATTTCCAGGTCAGCGGCCCGCGACGCGAATTGATTGCTGGCGACGCTGACATGCCGCTGCCGACCGAGGAAGACATGAAGGTACCTTGGTCGGTGATGACACGCGATGCGCTGCTGCGCAACACAGAAGTACGCGTCGCCTACCTCTACGTCAATCTCCAGCCGCTGCGCAGCCCAAACGCCGGCAATGACCAAAACCGGTTGGTACTGGTCCAAGTCGCGGAGACACTGGAGAAGCGCCGCGCGCTCGCCAACCAAATCATCAAGGGAGTCATCCTGCCGGAGTTCATCATTCTTCCGGTGGCGCTGACGCTGCTGTGGTTTGCATTGACGCGCGGGCTGTCGCCGCTGACCACGCTGCAGGAGCGCATACGCTCCCGGCGACCGGATGATCTCTCGCCGATCGACTCCAGTGGCGTGCCGGAAGAGATATCGCCACTGGTGCGCTCTTTGAATGACATGCTCGCGCGCCTGTCACAAAGCATACAACTGCAAAAGCGCTTTATTGCGGACGCGGCCCACCAAATGAAGACGCCGCTGGCAGGCATGCGAATGCAATCAGAACTGGCGATGCGCCAATCAGATCGGCAGGAGATACAACAATCGCTGGAACAACTGTCGAAAAGCTCACAATCTGCCACTCGCATGATCAATCAACTGCTGGCGCTGGCGCGGGCAGAGAATCCCTCCGCACAAGCTATGCCCTTTGAAAGCGTGGACCTGAGAGCGCTGGCACGCGAGACCGTGCAGGAGTGGGTTCAGGCAGCAATGGCGCAGCGCATTGATCTAGGCTTTGAGGCCGAAGAGCAAGCGCCGGTGGTACGCGGAAACCCGACCATGTTGCGCGAGATGCTGAATAACCTGATCGACAACGCGCTTCGCTATTCGAGAGCGCATGGACATGTGACGGTTCGGGTGCGCAGCAGGGCGAACATGTATGCAGTCATCGAGGTCGAGGACGACGGTCCTGGCATCCCCGCGCCAGAACGCACCCCTGTGTTTGACCGTTTCTACCGCATACTTGGCAGCGAAACCGAGGGCAGCGGCCTCGGTCTTGCCATCGTCAAAGAGATTGTCACTTACCACTCGGCCGACATACGAATCGACGACAACCCGAACGGCAAAGGCTGCCTGTTCAGGATCAGCATCCCTCTGCTCTCCACTCTCTGACAACGAGAGTCACAGGCCGATGGACACACCTTTCACGGACACACGCTCTGCCAGCGCGGCGAGACGTCGGTATTGGTCCCGAGTACGCGCTCTGACGATCGGGCTACTGTGCCTGTGGTTTACCGTCAATCTTGGCGTCATCTTTTTCGCGCGCGAGCTCGCCAGTCTGACCCTCGGCGGCTGGCCCATACCCTTCTACATGGCTGCTCAGGGCACGACCCTGATCTATCTGCTGATCATTGGCATCTACACGCGCTCGGTAAATCGAATGGAAAGCGAAGTGTCAGCGACCGAAAACAAGAAAGATGGACATGAAGCCGACTGACTTCGCCCGGCTGCTCGGTCGGTACTTCAGCATGTACACCGCAGGTTTCGGTGTGCTACTGGTATCGCTGGCCATACTCGAGCAGGAAGGTTTTCCCCGCTTCTGGCTCGGCTATCTTTTTTTGTTCACGTCGATCGTGGTCTATGCCGCGATCGGTGTCATCAGCCGCACGTCGGACATCAGCGAATACTACGTCGCTGGCCGGCGTGTGCCCGCGCTGTTCAATGGCATGGCAACGGCAGCTGACTGGATATCCACGGCAAGCTTCATCGGACTCGCGGGCGGTCTGTATCTGCAGGGTTTCGACGGACTGGCCTATATCATGGGCTGGACCGGTGGCTATTGTCTGGTGGCGTTGCTGATCGCGCCTTACTTGCGCAAATTCGGTGGCTATACCGTTCCGGAATATCTGGCAGCGCGCTTTTGCGGACACGGCAACGGCAACGCCGTGAGGATGCTGTCGGTGGCTGCCACGTTGATCATCTCGTTCACCTATGTCGTCGCACAAATCTACGGCGTCGGACTGATCACATCGCGCTTTACGGGCATTGATTTTTCGGTCGGTATCTTTCTGGGTCTGGCAAGCATCCTGGTCTGCTCATTCCTAGGAGGAATGAGAGCGATCACCTGGACGCAAATCGCTCAATACATCATCATCATCGTTGCCTTCACTATTCCGGTTGCCTGGCTATCCGCAAAACAAACCGGTGTGCCCGTGCCGCAGATTGCTTATGGCTCTGCGGTCGCCAAGCTCACCGCGCAAGAGTACATCCTTGCCGACGACAGTAGCGAGCGCGAGGTTCGCGATCTCTATCGCAAGCGGGCAGAGCAATATCAGTCAAAGATCGCCAGACTCCCGAAGTCCTGGGATGAGGGCCGGACCGAGGTGCGCCGACACTTGCAGGAACTACGGACCAGTAATGCCTCGCTGATCGAGATCAGGGCGGCGAGCCGCGCCCTGGCGGATTATCCTAAAAGCCCGGAAGAAGCAAAGCGGTTATGGCAGCTGGAGGTTCAGAGCTATCTCACACGTTCCCAACCCCTGCAATCGCATACCCAGCCCTTCACCGGTGAGAATGCGCAAAGCTCAGACATCAAGCGCAACAACTTCATCGCGCTGATGTTCTGCCTGATGATGGGCACCGCCGCACTGCCTCATCTGCTGATGCGCTCGTACACCACCACCTCAGTACCCGAGGCGAGACGCTCAGTGTTCTGGGCGCTGTTCTTCATCATGCTGCTGTATACCGCGATACCCGCCATGGCGGTACTGGTCAAGTTCGAGATCTACAGCACTCTGGTTGGCACCGACTATGCGCACCTGCCCGGCTGGGTCAATTACTGGGCCAATATCGATAAGACCAAGCCAATGATCACCATTACCGACATCAATATGGATGGTCTGGTGCAGCTGGCCGAAATTGCGCTTGACGGTGACATGATCGCACTTGCCGCACCCGAAATCGCCGGTCTGCCGTATGTGATCTCGGCGCTGATTGCTGCTGGCGCGCTGGCCGCCGCGTTGTCGACGGCCGATGGTCTGCTGCTCACTATTTCAAGCGCACTCTCACACGACACGTATTACCGGATGGTGAACCCCTCGGCATCCAGCCAGCGGCAAGTGACCATTTCGAAATTGCTATTGATGGTGGTCGCGTTACTGGCCGCCTACACCGCGTCCTTCCGCTCCGGAGACATCCTGTCCATGGTGAGCGCGGCATTCTCGCTGGCGGCATCGACGCTGTTCCCTGCACTGGTTTTGGGCATTTTCTGGAAACGTGCGAACCAGCAGGGAGCAATCGCCGGCATGCTGAGCGGATTTTTCGTCTGCCTCATCTATTTGGTGCAGACCAGTCCCAGCTTTGGCGGCGACAGTAGCCAGCAGTGGTTCCATATGGCGCCGGCTTCGGCAGGTATCTTCGGCGTACCCGCGGCGTTTGCCGCCATGATCGTCGTTTCTCTGTTCACTGAACCACCGACCGAGCAAGAAAAAGCGCTGGTTGACTGGCTACGCAGCCCCTGAGACGCTTGATTTTTTACCCTGGCACATTTCTTGATTAAAGAAATGCAGGACAAAAACATCTCTATCAACAGGGTGGCGTGGCGATGGCCAGCTTTTTCAATGAAATGCTTGAGGGTGACGGTATCCGGATCCGCGCTCATTACCGAGAGTTTGAGCGCTGGCTATCCCAGCAAGCTGCCGAGGTCTTGGACAGAAAGCGGGTCGAGGCAGATCTGATCTTTCGTCGCGTCGGTATCACCTTTGCTGTGTATGGCAGCGATGCCGGTACTGAGCGGCTCATACCTTTCGACATCATCCCCCGCATCATTCCCTCCGCCGAGTGGTCGCAGCTACAGCAAGGTCTGAAGCAGCGCGTGAGCGCATTGAACCTTTTCATCAAGGACATTTACCAAGACCAGCATATTGTGAAAGCTGGCGTGATACCAGCCGAACAAATCGTTAACAACGCCCAGTATCGTCCTGAGATGCAGGGCATCGCAGTTGCCTCTGACGTGTATGCGCACATCGCCGGTGTGGATATCGTGCGCGCCGGTGAGGGCGAGTTCTATGTACTGGAAGACAATCTGCGGGTGCCATCTGGCGTGTCCTACATGCTGGAAGATCGAAAGATGATGATGCGACTGTTCCCCGAGCTTTTCGCGCGGCACAAGATCGCACCTGTTGCGCATTACCCAGATCTCTTGCTCGATATGCTGCGCTCTGTCGCCCCGATCGGTGTCGATGATCCAACCGTGGTGGTGATGACGCCGGGTATGTACAACTCAGCGTATTTCGAGCACGCCTTCCTCGCACAGCAAATGGGTGTGGAACTCGTCGAGGGCCAGGATTTGTTTGTGATGGATGATCATGTGTACATGCGCACGACGCGTGGACCACGGCGTGTCGATGTGATCTACCGCCGCATCGATGATGATTTTCTTGATCCTCTGGCATTCCGTGCAGACTCCTCTCTGGGCGTGCCTGGACTGCTGTCTGTCTACCGCGCTGGCCGTGTCACGCTCGCAAATGCGATCGGTACAGGCGTGGCTGATGACAAATCCATCTATCCGTATGTGCCGGACATGATCCGCTTTTATTTGTCAGAAGAGCCGATCCTGAACAACGTCCCAACCTACCAGTGCCGCAAGAAAGAAGACCTGCAATACACCCTCGATCATTTGCCGGAGCTTGTAGTGAAAGAAGTGCATGGCGCCGGCGGCTACGGCATGCTGGTCGGTCCCGCTGCGACGCAGGCAGAGATCGCAGATTTCCGTCAGCGTGTGATCGCAAAACCGGATGGCTATATTGCACAACCAACGCTGGCGCTTTCGGCTTGCCCCACCTTTGTGGAATCTGGGATCGCACCGCGCCACATCGATCTGAGGCCATTTGTTCTATCAGGCAAAACCGTCAGCATGGTGCCTGGCGGCTTGACACGCGTCGCACTGAAGGAAGGATCGCTGGTCGTCAATTCTTCGCAAGGTGGCGGCACCAAAGATACCTGGGTTCTGGAGAAATGAAATGCTCAAACTCGCTACAAACCACACCACTGAGTTCGGAGGACGCGGGATGCTGAGCCGCACCGCGGATCATCTGTTCTGGATGGCTCGTTACACCGAGCGTGCCGAAAACACGGCCCGCATGCTGGACGTGAACATCCAGACACAATTGCTGCCGCAGTCTGCCGAATCCGCTGAGCACGGCTGGCGCGCGGTACTGGGTATCTCGGAACTGCAGCCGGTCTTCGATGCAAAATATGGCCTCCTGTCGCGCAAGGATGTACTGGATTTCATGGTGCGTGATCCGGACAATCCTTCTTCTATTGCCTCGTGCCTGACACAAGCCCGAGAAAACGCGCGTGCCGTGCGGGGTACTCTGACGACCGAGGTCTGGGAGACGCAAAACACCACCTGGCTCGAGATGAACACCCAGCTCAGCGAGGGTTTGCTCGAGCGCGATCCCGGCGAGTTCTTCGAATGGGTCAAGCATCGTTCACACCTTTCGCGTGGCGTGACGATCGGCACCATGCTCAAGGATGAGGCATTCTATTTCATCCGTCTCGGCACTTTTCTGGAACGCGCAGATAACACAGCCAGGCTGCTTGATATCAAATTTCATCAGACTGATCGCGAGCTGCTGTCGGTGACCGATATGGATTTCTATCATTGGGCCGCTGTGCTGCGATCAGTGTCAGCATTTGAAACCTATCGCAAGGCGTATCGCGATGTGATCACGCCCGAGAGGGTGGCTGAACTGCTGATTTTGCGGGGTGACATGCCCCGCTCGCTGATCGCCTGCATGAGTGAGGTAGTGAACAATCTCGCGCAAGTCCGCAATGATGTCTCGAGCGAGACCGAGCGTTTCGCCGGTCGTCTGCACGCTGACCTGAAGTTCAACAGCATGGAAGACATTCTGAGGCGCGGGCTGCATGATTATTTGACCGAGTTCCTTGAGCAAGTGTACGAGCTAGGGAACCGCGTCAGTCGTGATTTTCTGCTGCCATTGGCAGCTTGAGCGGCCAAGCGTCATGACCTATTGTGTAGCGATGCGCCTGAATTCCGGGCTTGTTTTTCTTTCCGATTCACGTACTAATGCGGGCGTCGATCACATCGGTACCTTCCGCAAGATGAGCGTTTTCGATCATCCGGGCGACCGAATCATGGTGATGATGACCGCTGGTAATCTGGCGATCTCACAATCGATACGGCAGATGGTCAGTGACTATCTGTCGTCCAATGGAACCAGCATATGGACCGCCTCGTCCATGGTTGAAGCAGCACAAATCGTCGGTGAGTCGATACGTGCTGTATATCAGCGAGATGCCAAGTCACTGGAGCAGTTCGGTATCGACTTCAATGTCAGCCTCATCTTTGGCGGGCAGATCCGTGGCGAGCGCTGCCGGTTGTTTCAGATGTACTCGGCGGGGAATTTCATTGAATCGCACGACGAGAATCCGTACTTCCAGATCGGAGAAGCGAAATACGGCAAGCCGATCATCGACCGAGTGATCACGCCGGCGACCCCGCTGGATGAGGCAGCCAAGTGCGCGCTGATTTCGATGGATTCCACACTACGCTCGAACATCTCGGTCGGTTTTCCGCTGGATCTGATGTTGTACGAGCAGGATTCACTGGCCGTGCGTCGCTTTGCGAGCATCAACGAGAGCAATCAATATTTTCAAATGATACGCAGTACTTGGGGAAGGCAGCTGAGATCTGTATTCGAGAGCATCGACAACCCGGTATGGAATGCGGCGCCCGAGATGACGACCAATGTCTTGTCCAGCGAGGGAAATCTCAGTCAGCCGGTACGTATTCATCCGCCAGCCGCGGTAACCAATTCCAACACACAGACTGCACCCATGCAAACGCTGGCAGAAAATGCGGTACGGAAGGCGCAGTATTGAGGCTGTGTCACAAAACCGTGCATGAGCCAACTGCTTGGTTTGCAGTGCCCCGTCGGTTGATCGGCCATGAACCCGACTTGTGCCTGGATGGCATGTTGGGTGCGGTAGATGTGAGCATCGTCATCCCGGCGCCGGCCGGGGCCCAAGGTCTTTTGTTGTGTATCGGGACGTTTAAGCGTGGCTGGCTTGCAGCATGCGTACGCGGTCTTGGATTTTTTCAGCGCAGGTTTTACTGCACCAGCGTCTGCGCCTCACCCCCCCGACGTTCGCGAATCTCGCCGATCCGATAAACCGTCTCGCCAAGACGCGCTAACTCAGCCTGAGCCTGATCAGCGATATCCGCTGCGAGGATGACCGCCATTCCGATACCGCAATTGAACACGCGATGCATCTCGGCATCGGCGACACCGCCATGTTGCTGTAGCCACTGGAACAAGGGCGGCAGCGTCCAGGCATCGCGATGCAGAACAGCGGTCAGGTTAGGTTGCAGCACGCGGGGGATGTTTTCAACCAGCCCGCCACCGGTAATGTGTACCATGCCTCGGACGTCGATCTTTTCCATCAACGCGAGCAGCGGCTTTACATAGATCCGGGTAGGCGCCAGCAAGGCGTCGGCCAGCGGACGCCCATGAAAGTCTGCATTTAAATCAGGCTTGGCCACCTCGATGATCTTTCGTACCAACGAATAGCCATTCGAGTGCGCACCGGAGGATGCCAGGCCGAGCACCACATCGCCAGGGCTGATTTTTTTGCCATCGATGATCTTTGACTTCTCGACAGCACCGACCGCAAAACCAGCAAGATCGTATTCGCCGTCTGGGTACATGCTGGGCATTTCGGCGGTCTCGCCACCGATCAATGCACACCCGGCCATTTCGCAGCCGGCTGCAATACCCTTGATCACATCAGTGGCAGTAGCGACATCGAGTCGCCCACATGCAAAGTAATCCAGGAAGAATAAAGGCTCGGCGCCTTGCACCAGAATATCGTTCACACTCATCGCCACCAGATCGATGCCGACCGTGTCATGGCGGTTCAGATGAAAGGCCAGCTTGAGCTTGGTGCCCACGCCATCCGTGCCAGAGACCAGCACTGGCTCGCGAAACTTCTTGCTGACCTCAAATAGCGCACCAAAACCGCCTATACCCGCGAGCACACCCTCGCGCATGGTTCGTTTGGCAAAGGGCTTGATCGCTTCTACAAGCGCATCGCCGGCGTCGATATCGACGCCAGCGTCGCGATAGGAAAGGGAAACACTGGAAGTCGAAGACATGTCAGGGATGGCGGAGGAAACGGTAGAATGCGCTTGTCCCTATGACAAGGCGCTCATCAGAGACTGCCAGAGAAGCTGCTGTCGGCGCCCGAGCGCGAGCGGCATGCATTGAGGTCAGTCGCTGAGCTGCATATTTTACCAAAACCCCCTCTTCACCTGCGCCCATGGCCTCTGCCCCCGTTCCGGAATTCCGGCAATTGCTGCCCTGGCTGGGTGTCGCTGCGCTGACGTATCTGCTGCTGGTGCCCCTGGGACCCGTGCTGACCCCGTTTGTCGCAGCCGCAATCATTGGCTATGTGCTCAATCCCGGTGTCGACTGGCTGTCCGATCGCGGCGTGCCGCGCGCGCTGTCGGTGCTCATAGCGCTGGTGTCTCTGGTGCTGGCAATCATTGCGGTCGCGCTGGTGCTGCTGCCGGTGCTCGGCGCACAAATACCCGTGCTGCAAGAGAGGCTGCCGGCGCTGCTCGATGCGTTTGACAAAGCCGTTCGTCCAGTCCTCAGGCAGCTGGGACTGAGCGTCCATCTCGACAGTGCTGGAATGAAGACGCTGCTCGCGCAAAAGCTTGCAGGCGCTGAGGGCTTGGGTGCCAGTATGCTGACCTGGGTTCGCGTCGGCGGCAGCGCGGTACTTGGCTGGGCAGCGACGATTTTTCTCGTGCCCATCGTACTGTTTTATTTGCTGCTGGACTGGTATCGGATTTTTGCGCGGCTGTCGGAATTCGTTCCACGTCGCTGGATCGGGCTGGTGGTCGACATGGCTCGTGAGGCTGATGTTCTGCTCGCACAGTACCTTCGGGGCCAGTTGCTCGTGATGGTGCTGCTGGCTACCTATTATTCATCAGCGCTCGCCATCGCCGGCTTTGAGGTCGCGCTGCCGGTCGGCATGATCACGGGTCTACTGGTCTTCATTCCCTACATCGGTTTCGGCTTGGGACTCACGCTGGCGCTGGTCTCGGCGATCCTGTTTTTCGACAGTTGGTACGGACTGATCGCCGTCGCCGTGGTTTATGGTCTGGGACAAGTCATCGAAAGCTTTTATCTGACGCCCCGACTGGTCGGTGAACGCATCGGACTCCATCCGCTCGCCGTTATCTTCGCACTATTATCGTTCGGTCAGTTGTTCGGTTTCGTCGGCATACTGCTGGCGCTTCCTGCGTCCGCTATACTCTCGGTCGTTCTTGGCCGACTGCGCCAACACTACCTGACCAGCCGTTTTTACAATCAATCATGAGGCAGTTGCTGCTCGAGTGGGGCGCAGCCCGTCCACAAACTCTGGATAACTTCGTCGAAGGCAGGAATGCCGAGCTGCAGTCGCTGCTGCGTCTGATCGCAGAACAGAAGGCGAGCTCGCTGGATCAGCGCTTCGTGACGATCTGGGGTGATGCGGGCTCGGGTAAGTCGCATCTACTGCGCGCGCTTGCGGCCACTAACGAGGCGCTGTTGCTCACGCCGCAGAATTCATCCCGCGAATTCCTGTGGTCTGCCTCAACTCCCTTGTATCTCCTCGATGATTGCGACAAGCTGTCGCCCCACCGGCTGCAAGCTGTCTTTTCGCTGTTCAATCAGGTACGCGATGCGGGAGGTGTGCTGGTCGCTGCCACGAGCCAGCCTCCGGCCCGATTATCCCTGAGGGAAGATGTGCGCACCCGCCTTGGTTGGGGCCTCGTCTATCAGGTACACGGACTATCCGACGAAGAAAAAATTGATGCGCTGTCGAAATCTGCACTGGCTCGGGGACTTTCGCTGTCGCCAGGCGTGTTACCCTATCTGCTGACACATTTCCGGCGCGACATGCAATCGCTGTCAGCAATGCTGGATGCCCTTGATCGCTACTCGCTGGAGACTCAGCGCCCAATCACGATGCCGTTGTTGCGCGAGCTGCTGCAACTGGGCGACGCCAATACGCTCTCATGAATCTGGCTTTATTCGATCTCGACAATACCCTGCTCCCCCTCGATTCAGATTATGAGTGGGGCCAGTTCCTGGTACGCGCCGGTGCGGTCGACCCTGAGGCCTTTGCCGAGCGGAATGCAGAATTCTATGCGCAGTATCAGAACGGTACGCTGAATCCGATTGAGTACCTTGAATTTGCGCTGGGTACGCTCTCCCGCTTTCCTCGTTCACAACTGGATGACTGGCATGCAGAGTTCATGGAAGACATCATTACGCCAGCTATCCTCCCTGCGGCACGCGCGCTGATCGCAAAGCACCAAGATGATGATGAGATGGTGGCCATTGTCACAGCCACCAACCGCTTTGTCACCGAACCGATTGCCACAGCACTGGGGGTGTCACATCTGATCGCAGCGGAACCGGAAGTCGCCGCCGATGGATCGATCACCGGACGCCTGGTGGGTACACCTCCGTTCGGGCCAGGCAAAGTGGTCAACACACAAGAATGGCTGGCATCGATGGGCAAGACGATTGCGGATTTCGGACGCAGTACCTTCTACAGCGATTCGCAGAACGATATTCCACTGCTCTCTGCCGTTACGCACCCGGTCGCCACCAATCCGAATGCCCGTCTCGCTGCACACGCGACAGCGCTTGGCTGGCCCATACTTCGGCTGTTCGATGATTAAGAAACTCATACGCCGCATACTCGGCGGCGCTGACCCAGGCGCTGCCGTGCGCCCAAAGACTTTCGGCCCGCAAGAGCACGGCATTGATCCCGATGATGTCTCGCCAAATGCCGTGCGTGTCACGCAAGCACTGCAGACAGCGGGCTACAAGGCTTTCATCGTCGGTGGCGCCGTGCGCGACTTGGTGCTGGGTCTCAAACCCAAGGATTTCGATGTGGCGACCGACGCCACGCCAGAAGAAGTCAAGCGTCTGTTCCGACGTGCATTCATCATCGGTCGTCGGTTCCAGATAGTGCATGTGATGTTCGGTCAGGAACTGATCGAAGTCACGACCTTCAGGGGTAGCTCCTCTGAGGAGGCACCCAAGGATGCGCATGGTCGGGTGCTGCGCGATAACACCTTCGGCGCGCAGCATGAAGATGCCGCCCGACGCGACTTCACGATCAATGCGATGTATTACGATCCCTCGCAGCAGGTTGTGCTCGACTATCACGGCGGCATGAAAGACATTCGCGCTCGCATGCTTCGTATTATCGGCGTCCCCGAGGCACGCTACCGCGAAGATCCGGTACGTCTGCTACGTGTGATCCGTTTTGCCGCAAAACTCGAATTCAAGATCGCGCCCGCTACGCGCGCCCCCATGGCTTTGATGGCACCGTTGATCAACAATGTCCCGGCAGCGCGTGTGTTCGACGAAATGCTCAAGCTGCTAATGAGCGGGCATGCGATGGCCTGTCTTCAGCGCTTGCGCAAGGAAGGCCTTCATCATGGCCTGTTGCCGCTGCTCGACGTGGTACTGGAACAGCCACTGGGTGAAAAATTCGTCACGCTGTCGCTCGCCAACACCGATGAGCGAGTGCGCCAAGGCAAACCTGTATCACCCGGGTTCCTGTTCGCGTCTCTGCTATGGCATCAGGTGCTGGAGAAATGGGAAGCCTATCGCGCTGCGGGCGAGTATCCGATTCCGGCGCTACATCTCGCCGCAGACGATGTCCTCGACGGCCAGACAGAGAAGCTTGCGCTTCAGCGGCGCATAGCCACCGATATGCGCGACATCTGGTCGATGCAGCCTCGCTTCGAGCGCCGCATCGGCAAATCCCCTTACAAGTTGCTGGAACATCCCCGCATGCGTGCTGGGTATGACTTCCTGCTGCTTCGCTGCGCGTCCGGCGAGATTGATGCAGACATTGGTCAGTGGTGGACCGATTTCATTGATGCCGATGGTACTGAGCGTGAAGCGCTGATCAATCGCAAGCCGGAAGACACTTCGGCCATGCCGCCGAAAAAACGCCGCCGTCGTGGTGGCCGCAGCCGAAACAAGGCCCGGACCGAGAGCGCTGACTGATGACGAGCACTGCATATGTAGGTGTCGGCGCGAACCTTGGTGATGCGCAGCAGACAGTGCGTGCGGCGATCACAGCAATGACAACATTGGCGCACACGCGTGTCGCTGGCTGCTCCTCTTTGTTCAGCAGTGCGCCGATTGATGCCGGCGGTAATGATTTCATCAATGCGGTTGTCCAGCTAATAACTGACCTTCCCGCGCAATCGCTGCTCGACAATTTACAGCGTATCGAGCTTGCTTTCGGACGCGAAAGACCTTTTCGCAATGCGCCCCGAACCCTTGATCTTGATCTGCTAATCTACGACCAGTTAGAGATGAGCAGCGATACGCTGCAATTGCCTCATCCCCGAATGAGCAATCGGGCTTTCGTGCTGCTGCCGCTGCTGGAGCTGGCGCCAGAAATTCATATTCCGGGCAAAGGCGCTGCTCGCGACTATCTGCCCGCAGTGAGCACGCAGAAAATCGAACGCCTCCGCTGATCATGGTGTGAGATGGGCAGGCGATTAGTAGTTGATGTGTCAACGCATTCACGTATCATCTTCACCCATGAATCTCGATAAATACCGGTACATCGTCGTCGAGGGCCCGATCGGTGTCGGCAAGACCAGCTTGGCGCGCCGGATCGCCGCCGAGATCGGGGCGCAGCCGCTACTGGAGCAGCCGGAGGAAAATCCGTTTCTAGAGCGCTTCTACCGAGATGCGACTCGCTATGCACTGCCTACACAGATGTTCTTTCTGTTCCAGCGCATGAATCAGCTTCGCGATCTCACGCAGACCGATCTTTTCTCGGCGCCCGTTGTCTCCGACTTTCTGATCGACAAAGACCCGATATTCGCTGCGCTGACACTGGCTGATGATGAGCTGCACCTGTACCGACAAATGTTCGAGTACTTCAGCCAGTCGGCACCCCGACCGGATCTGGTCATCTACCTGCAGGCGGCACCGGCCACGCTAGCCGAACGCATCAAGCGGCGTGGCATACCAGCAGAATCTGGTATCTCAGACACCTATCTTGAGCGACTATGCGAGAGCTACAGCCGATTCTTTCATCACTACGAGGTGACCTCCTTGCTCATTGTGAATGCCGAAAAATTCAATCCTCTAGAGCGTAGCGAGGATTTTGAGTTACTGATGAAGCGCATCGCCAGCATGCGAGGAAAGCGGGAATTTTTCAGCCGCGGAGATTGAACACCATGAATCCCTATGCCAGCACAAAAGATACAAATCCAGAGAGTGGTGCCACTGACGTACCCATCCGCAAAAAGCGGACAACCAATCTGCTGGCAGGGATGCGCGCACAGAATGACAAGATCACGATGCTGACCTGTTACGACGCGAGCTTCGCCAGCCTGATGGATCAATGCGGCATCGATATTATTCTGGTCGGTGATTCACTGGGCATGGTGATTCAAGGGCACCGTACTACACTGCCAGTTACCGTGGACGATATCGCTTATCACACCGCATGCGTCGCACGCGGTGTGCGCCACACCATGGTACTGGCAGACATGCCCTTTGCTTCCTATGCCTCTGCCAATGATGCAATGACCAACGCTGCACGGCTGATGCGGGCGGGTGCGGAAATGGTGAAACTCGAGGGTGGCAGCTGGCTTGCCGACACCGTACGTCATTTGGTGGAACGCGGGATTCCGGTGTGCGCGCACCTGGGCCTCACGCCTCAATCAGTACACCAGCTCGGTGGTTTTCGCGTACAGGGAAAAACCAGCGAAGCGGCGGACGTGCTGATCGGCGATGCGCTGGCGCTGCAAGAGGCAGGCGCTTCGCTTCTGGTGCTGGAAGCGATTCCGGCTCCGCTGGGAGCCACGGTTACCAAGGCGCTGCACATCCCCACCATCGGCATAGGTGCTGGCATCGACTGCTCGGGTCAAGTGCTGGTGATGCATGACATGCTTGGCGTTTTTCCCGGTCACAGGCCGAAATTCGTGAAGAATTTCATGGAAGGCCACGCAAATGTCAGCGAGGCATTTGTGGCTTACGTCACTGCCGTGAAATCGCAAAGCTTTCCCGGACCAGAACATTGTTTCTGATGCCGTTCTGTTGGTTGTCAGGTTGTTCTGACTTCACGCGCCGTGGTCATAGCGTGTCAAACTGGCTGCCACCTGAACCGACAACGATTCCACATCGCTGACCGCCAGCCCGAGATCGCGTACCAATCCATCCTCAAGGCTGTATACCCAAGCGTGCACGGTCAGATCCTGGCCACGCTCCCATGCATCCTGCACAATGGTCGTCTGACAGACGTTGATCACCTGCTCGATGACATTCAGCTCGCACAAGCGATCTCCGCGCTGCTGCACAGGCAAAGTGTCAGGAAAATAGTACCAATGCTTCAGATGTACATCCTGCACATGGCGCAGCCAGTTGTCAGCCAGCCCGACACGTCGTTTGTCCATCGCCGCCTGCACGCCTGAGCAGCCGTAGTGCCCGCACACGATCACATGTTTCACGCCCAGCACGTCGATCGCGAACTGCAGCACCGACAAGCTATTGAGATCGGTATGTACGACTACGTTGGCAACATTACGGTGTACGAATAGCTCACCGGGCTCCAAACCAACGATGGTATTTGCCGGTACCCGGCTATCCGAGCAGCCTATCCACAGAAATTCGGGCGACTGCTGGGAGACCAGTTTCTTGAAGTAATCCGGGTCGCGCTCCAGCATGGATGCCGCCCATTCCCTGTTGTTGGCCACCAGCTGGCGCAAGGCCTTGTCGATTTTTTTTTCTCTCATCGGGAACCTCTGCTGCAGTCGAGGACTGCCTGTGGTCGGATTGTACCTTGAGCAGACGATACTTCAATCAGCTTATCAATCAACCTATAAACAACGGTATGCCCAGCAATGCTCTCGCATCGCAATAGCTTGGTCATCGCAGATCGCGTCAGCGCTATGGGCCGCTTCAACAATAATTTTTTGAACTTTGAAACCAGTGTTAGCAAAAATATGAATACCACTAATATTTTTTACAAGTGCCTACCAGTCTTCTAGACTCTGCTCAGCTTGGCAATTCATGATCGAAAACAAAATTTGGGAGTTTTTGACCACGAATACATCAAGCCGAAAAGCCGGACGTGATAACCAGATGCAGCAATCTTAATAAAAATAAATTTTTATTCTCATTTTTAACTAATTTACCTGGTCACAAGTCAATTGCAAAGGAGCATCGCATGCTAGACATTTCTTACATGGATACAAGCAAAGCCAAACGATCAGATATTTATTCGCCGCCGAGAAGGCAGTATCAGCAAATTGTTCAAGAATATGATCCCGCGCTGAAGGCCTTGTGGATGTCCATGATGCCGACCCATATTCCTTGCTTCAACCAGCCTCTCGTTGAAGAGATACATCATGCATTTCATCTGCTCGATGAAAAAGAAGGAAATTTCTTGCATGAGGAAAGCTGGCAGCCGGTCAATTATTGTGTCATCGCCTCACGCCACCCAAAAGTCTTCAATCTGGGCGGAGACCTCGTGTTGTTTATCCAGTTGATTCGCGAAAAAAACAAAGAAGCATTGATGCATTATGCGCGTCTCTGTATCGAAGCGATCTATACGCGACTGACGGGATTCAATGCAAAGACCATCACACTATCTGTAGTTCAGGGGGACGCTTTAGGCGGAGGATTTGAGTTCGCACTCTCGAGCAATATCATCATTGCGGAACAGGGAACTCGATTTGGATTTCCGGAGATTCTTTTTAATATGTTCCCTGGAATGGGCGCTTATAGTCTGCTGTCAAGGAAAGTCGGGATGCGTATCGCCGAAGATCTGATCACCAGTGGAAATACCTACAAAGCTGAGGATCTACATAAACTGGGTATCGTAGACATCATTGCTCCAGTGGGCGAAGGAAAGAAAGTCGCCAATGATTTAATGCGGAAACAAGAAAAACAAATCAATAGCCTAAAGAATATCTACCGATGCCGGCAGCTGGTCAATCCAGTATGCAATACTGAACTGCAAAATGTAATATCCGCATGGGTTGATGCCGCGATGTTAATCAGTGAAAAAGATCTGACCACCATGCGCCGGCTGGCGAATTCTCAGCGATATCAGCAAGAAATCCGCGTTCTGCCAAAATCATCAGAGGCCTTGTACGCCCCTGATTTGGTTGCAGCATGAGCTTGGAAAAATCAGCCGAAAGTCAAGGTTGACTGCCTTGGGAGATTTTTAGCTTACCCCCAAGGCAGTCAATAGAGCAACAATCCGCTTCAGCAGATGACGAGGGGCTCACTATCTTCAGGTACAACAACTGTGTCGCATGCTCTGTCTTTACCATTAAAACTAATAATGTTTTTGAATAAATAAAAATTGGTTTCCACACTACTCAAAAGTACTTCATCATGAGTCTTGTTCAGCGACATGAAAAGATTTTTTAACTTTGCCGTATGATCTTCATCCAGTTGCGCATGAGAGTCTAGAAAAGTAAACCCTTCATCTAGCTTTCTACCCAGGGAGATAGAAACGGATTGAGCCACTCTGCCCCCGTATAAAAATGCCAAAATTTCCAGAACATAAATAAACCCCAGTACATGCACAGGACTGGATAACGCATAGTGATAGTTATATGCCAGCATGGCTTGAACTGGGGGAGGGGGAAACCGAGACGGAATACCGGATACATCGACATCGAAGGTAGAAAGATCATTCAGTACCAGATGCTCGTGCTCACGCTCCTCGAAAATGTGATCGTACAAATAGCGCCTGACGACATCATAGCGATCCGCGCACAGTCCCGCAGCGAAGGCCATCGTAGGACAAAAATTGGAAACAATCGGGTAGAGATTCAACAAAAAAGTGATGTACTGCTCCCTATTTAATTTTCCATCAAGCATCGCTTGCATCTGCGGCAAGGCTTCAAGATCAGCACAGGCTTGCTGAGTAATACTGTCTAAGCGATCAGAAAGATTCATTTTTCCTCCAATTGGATTAACTCAAAAAATGGCCTACTCTTTTTAGCTTCATATCCAATTTGTCCGGATGTATTTTTATTCGTAGAAGCGCTGAACACGCTGTTGTCGATATCTTTCCAATTCTTCGCAAAGCATGGTGAATATTTTCCGAAACTGTGTGATGATTTCATTTGAGTACACAGCAATAACTACAGGATCAATTTTTTCCAGCCGCCGGCATGCCATTTTCATCGACGTTGCGCCGACACTGAGTGCTGAGCCTTTCAATGCGTGCACTATCTCCCAAAATCGCTCCCAGGTCTGAGCCAGCATTGCCTGCTCTAGAATATCCAGCAGTTGTTTGTTATCGTTGATGAATTCAACAATCAAGTCATCCAGAAACTTTGGATCATGACTCATTTTTTCAATATCCTCCAAAGCAACTGGATTAAGCACAGACTCTTCTTCGATCAGTAGCACTGGGTGCGATGTCGACGATACTCGCTGTTTTCGCAGGCCAGGTACACTGTCATGAAAATTCTCCACAAGACGATCCAAAGTTCTTAAGAATGCATCGACTTGTATGGGCTTGGGCAAAAATTCATCAGCGCCTGCCTGCATACTCTCCATTCTGGCTTCGGGTGTTACGTTGGCAGAGAACATGATGATAGGAATTCGTGCAGATTGCCCATGCATCAGCCGACATAATCTGGCCACATCCGTACCAGCAATTAATGGCATATTCATGTCGAGCACGATGGCATCAAAAGCGCGCTTATCCACTGTGTCCAATGCCTCTTCACCATCCTTGACGAGCACGCAGCGATGACCAGCGCGTTCCAGTATCTTCTGCAAGACTTTGCGATTGGTAGGATTATCCTCAGCCACAAGAATTTCATAGCCATGATGCTCGGTTGACGCTATCAATGGCCCGGATTCCAATGCGGGCTTTACCTGCGAATCACTGGTATTCATGGTGACCTTACTGCGCTCAAGATCGATCAGGTGTGCATGTAGCAGGTTATTGAGAAATTCTGGCACAGGGGGCAGCCCAAGGACGGCATACAGCCCGGCCACATCCATGAGATTATCCAGATCGGTAGGCAAAACCCCGGCCGGATTGAGAAGAATGACAGTCACCTTCGCCTGCATCGATGTATTGCGCAAGAGATCAACCTGCGTGCGTATCTCGCAAGCATAGTCTTGCACTGACTGTGTATCCTTGAATGGTAGTTCGAGGAATATCAGACGTATTGGGTGCCCCGCCATTAATGCCTGCTCCATCAGTACGGTAGCTGCCGAAGTACTTCGGGCGAGTACTGGCGCTCTTCCGCACAGGTCTACCAGACAATCCACCAGTGGCTGCTGCACTTCTACCGGACTGATGATCAGCGGTCTTATCGCCTCAAAAGAATCCATCGCATGCAAGGCAGCTGGCTCCCCTGAGCAGAATTCCAGTTCGAACCAGAAAGTACTCCCCTCACCCTGGGTACTGCTGAATCCTATGCTTCCTCCCATGAGTTCGACTAGCTGTTTGCATATGGTCGTCCCGAGACCAGTACCGCCAAAACGGCGCGCAGTGGATTCATCGGCTTGGGTGAAGCTGTCAAAAATTTTAGTCTTCGCAGCTTCCGAGATGCCAATACCGGTATCTTTGATTAGAAAATGCAAACGTATTGATGACTCTTTGCTGTCGGTCTTTTTTATCCGCAGCGATATGCTTCCCTGCTCGGTAAACTTGACTGCATTACCGATCAGGTTGACCAGAATCTGTCGTAAGTGATGCGGATCACCCCGGAGCCAGTACGGAACATCCTCTGCGATCGAGTGGCTGAATGCTATCTGGAAAGGATCGATCTGGTAAGAAAAAATATCGTGTATGCCCTGCACTAACTGATACAGATCAAAGGAAGTGTTCTCAACAGACATTTTTCCTGCTTCTATTTTGGAAAAATCGAGTACGTCTTCAATTTGAGACAGCATCACCTTTGAAGTATTGGTCATTGATGAAAGAATTTCTTTCTGCTCTCGATCCAATAGGGTGCCGTTCAGTAAATCTACCATACCAATGATGGCGTTCAGCGGCGTGCGCAACTCGTGGCTGACCGAGCAGATGAAAATACGCTTGGCCTGATTTGCTTCTTCGGCACGACTCAGCGCATTGCGCAGGCGACTGACAAAGGTACTGAAATACAGCGAGATCAGCAGGGTTCCCAACCAAAGTCCTGCCGACAGACCAAGCTCTTCATACCAATAAGGGACAAGAATGATGACGACACCGAAACCCAGTAGTGCCATCCCCAGAGCGATGAACAAGTATTGGGTGCCAAAACGAAATCCATAACCAATGATGATCCACTGATACAGAAAAAATAGCGGCGCTGCCTTACTTTCTGCGATGACAAATAAATAGGTCAACGTTCCCACATCCAACATGATTGCCATGACTCGACGGGAATGTTTTTCTCCCGGCCATATCCATACCGAGAGGGTGAGCATGGCAGAAATAACCACAAAACCAAGCAGCACGAAAATCGGGTCAAGATGTAATCCGAGGCTGTCAGCGCGCGTTGGAAAAGGCGCTCTGAAGAAATAGACCAATGCAAACAAACCGATAAGCACACGAATACTGGCTTGCTCGAGCTCGCTGTCTCTTTTCCCAAGCAGGGACCGACAGGTCGCATACAGGGTCTGCCCAAGATGGGTAATCAGCCGCATGCCCGTATTTGCGGTGGTTTTATTCTCTTACTTTTTAGCATTTTTATTGAGATGCACTGAGAGATATAGAGGGAAATTTACCTTTCCTTCATGATCTCCCCAAGTATCACGCAAATTTCACAACCTATTATGAGAAAAATTCACAGGCAGTAAACGGATGCATAAATGTTCGAAGATCGAAAAATAAAATGCCCGCGCGAGGGCGGGCGTTTTATCATTGATGAATAAATTTTTTTATTCGATGAAAGCTGTGAGATGCAGATGTATCCCGCATCTCTCTATTCGAAAAATTCCTTGACCTTATCCATCCACGACTTGCTTTGCGGACTGTGTTTCGCACCGCCCGCCTGGGTCAGCTGATCGAATTCGCGCAACAACTCTCTTTGCTTGTCGGTAAGCTTGATCGGTGTCTCGACCAGCACATGACAAAAGAGATCGCCCGGGAAGCCGGATCGCACGCCTTTGATACCTTTGCCCCGCAATCGAAAAGTCTTGCCGGTCTGCGTTCCTTCGGGCACGGTAAATGACACCTTTCCAGACAGGGTCGGTACCTCGATGTCACCACCCAGCGCCGCCTTCGCAAACGAGATCGGCATTTCACAGTGAAGGTCGTCGCCATCGCGCTGGAATACCGCATGCTGCTTGATGTGAATTTCTACATACAGATCACCGGGCGGGCCACCGTTCATGCCGGGCTCGCCATTACCAGTCGAGCGTATCCGCATACCATCGTCTATGCCCGCAGGTATCTTTACCTCCAGGGTCTTGTTACGCTTCACTCGACCTGAACCAACGCAAGTCGTGCAGGGATCGGGAATCACCTTGCCAGTACCGTGGCATTTAGGGCATGTCTGCTGGATGCTGAAAAAACCTTGCTGCATGCGAACCTGACCATGCCCGCCGCAGGTACCGCAGGTGGCGGGCGACGTGCCGGGTTTCGCGCCCGAGCCATGACAGGTATCGCACTCACTCCAGGACGGCACGCGAATGGTCGTATCGAAACCATTGGCGGCCTGCTCAAGAGTAATGTCGAGGTTGTACCGAAGGTCGGCTCCGCGATAGACCTGCGGGCCACCACGTGAACGCGCACCGGCACCAAAGATATCGCCAAAGATATCGCCGAATGCATCGGAGAAGCCTCCCGCGCCGAATCCGCCGGCACCGCCACCCCCCATATTGGGATCAACCCCCGCATGGCCGAAACGATCATACGCCTCGCGCTTCTGCGGATCGGACAGCATTTCGTAGGCTTCCTTGGCTTCCTTGAATTTATCTTCAGCACCCTTGCTGTCAGGATTTCGATCAGGATGGTATTTCATCGCAAGCTTGCGATAAGCCTTCTTGATCTCATCATCCGACGCATTCTTTGCTACGCCAAGTATTTCGTAAAAATCGCGTTTAGCCATCTTCAAGTATCCAAGCAAAAAACCGGGCAGGAGGCAAACTCGCGCTCCGGCCCGGCAGCGTCTGCACGGCCATGCCGTGCGACGAGGGAAAAATTATTTGTCTTTTACTTCCTTGAAGTCAGCATCGACAACATCATCCTCTGCGGGCTTGGCGCTTGCCTGAGCACCGGAGCCGGCACCAGGCGCACCGGCGCCTGCTGCAGCACCTGCTGCTGCACCCGCCTGCTGCGCCTGCATGTCGGCGTACATCTTCTCGCCCAGCTTCTGCGCGGCCTCTGACAACGCAGCCACTTTCGCATCGATCGCGGCCTTATCGCTGCCCTTGAGCGCTTCTTCGAGATTCTTGATCGCGGCCTCGATTTTTTCCTTTTCACCTGCCTCGAGCTTGTCGCCATGCTCGCTCAGTGCCTTGCGCGTTGAATGCACCAGTGCGTCGCCCTGGTTGTGCGCCTCGGCAAGCTCCTTCAGGCGCTTGTCTTCTTCGGCATTCGCCTCGGCATCACGCACCATGCGCTGGATTTCTTCTTCATTCAGACCAGAGTTGGCCTTGATGGTGATCTTGTTTTCCTTACCGGTGGCCTTGTCTTTCGCGCCAACATGCAAGATGCCGTTGGCATCGATATCGAAGGTCACTTCAATTTGCGGCGTACCACGGGATGAAGGCGGAATACCTTCGAGATTGAATTCGCCCAGGCTCTTGTTACCCGATGCCATTTCACGCTCACCCTGATAGACCTTGATTGTCACCGCCGGCTGGTTGTCTTCGGCGGTCGAGAACACCTGACTGAACTTGGTCGGTATCGTGGTGTTTTTCTTGATCATCTTGGTCATCACGCCGCCCAGCGTCTCAATGCCGAGCGACAGCGGCGTCACGTCGAGCAGCAACAGGTCTTTGCGTTCACCTGACAGCACCGAGCCCTGGATCGCAGCACCCACTGCCACCGCTTCATCGGGATTGACATCCTTGCGCGGTTCCTTGCCAAAAAATTCTTTAACCTTCTCCTGTACCTTGGGCATGCGGGTCATGCCACCGACGAGGATGATGTCATCGATCTCGGAGACCTTCACACCTGCGTCCTGGATCGCAGTGCGGCAAGGCTCGATGGTTTTGGAGATCAGCTCTTCGACCAGTGCCTCAAGCTTGGCACGCGTAATTTTGAGATTCAGGTGCATCGGCGCGCCATTGGCCATCGCGATGTAGGGCTCGTTGATCTCGGTCTGCTGCGACGAAGATAGCTCAATCTTTGCACGCTCGGCTGATGCCTTGATACGCTGCAGAGCGATCGGGTCTTTGGCCAGATCGACGCCATTGATCTTCTTGAACTCATCGATGATGTAATCGATCAGACGCTGGTCGAAATCTTCGCCACCGAGGAACGTATCGCCGTTAGTGGACAGCACCTCAAATTGCATCTCGCCATCGACATCGGCGATTTCGATAATCGAGATATCGAAAGTACCACCGCCCAAGTCATATACTGCAATCTTGCGATCGCCCTTGCCACTCTTGTCAAGACCGAAAGCCAATGCCGCTGCCGTCGGTTCATTGATGATGCGCTTTACGTCCAGACCGGCGATGCGGCCAGCGTCTTTGGTTGCCTGACGCTGCGAATCATTGAAATAAGCAGGCACCGTGATCACGGCCTCGGTAATTTCTTCGCCGAGATAATCTTCCGCAGTTTTCTTCATCTTGCGCAGTACCTCGGCAGAGATCTGCGGCGGTGCGAGTTTTTTGCCGCGCGCCTCGACCCAGGCATCGCCATTTTCTGCCTTGGTGATCTCGTATGGCATCAGTCCTATATCTTTCTGGACCTCTTTCTCATCATATTTGCGGCCGATCAGTCGCTTGACCGCGAACAGCGTGTTCTTCGGGTTGGTGACCGCCTGACGCTTAGCCGGTGCGCCGACCAGGATCTCACCATCTTCTTGATAAGCGATGATAGAAGGCGTGGTACGCGCGCCCTCGGAGTTTTCAATGACCTTGGGCTGACCGCCCTCCATGATGGCGACGCAGGAATTTGTCGTCCCCAGGTCGATGCCGATAATCTTGCCCATGATGATTTCCCTTCAAAAACTGTCGCTGGTTCAAATCTGTTGATGTCTGATGTTCTGTTGGTTCTGATATGCGGCGCCGCGCCGGGGTTTCAAGCGGGGCAGCGCATTTGAGTCGCCACTCGGTTCGCCGTCCCACTCACTGAGATACCGTGACCAGCGCAGGCCGCAACAAACGGTCGGCGATCATGTAGCCCTTTTGCAGCACGGTTACGATGGTGTTCGCCTCTTGATCGGCGGCCACCATAGAGATCGCCTGATGCTTCATTGGGTCAAGTTTGTCACCTGGCTGAGGATTCACTTCGATCAGACGGTTCTTTTCGAATGCGGCAGACAGTTGCTTGAGCGTCATCTCGACGCCTTCTTTCAGTGACTCGAGCGAGGGCGTCTCGATCTTCAGCGCCATCTCGAGACTATCCTTCGCGGGAAGCAATGCCTCGGCAAAACCTTCGATAGCAAACTTGTGGGCTTTGGCAATGTCCTCCTGCGCGCGGCGCCGGACGTTTTCCATTTCGGCCTTGGCGCGCAAGAAGGCATCCTGCATCTCGCCGGCCTTGGCCTCGGCCTCGGCAAGACGCTGGCCCAGATCCAGCCCGCTGCCCAAGGCCTGCTCGGCTAACTGTTCAGCAAGCTGCTCGGCCTCCGAGGCAGACTGTGTGGCATCCGGTCCGTGTACCTCGGGGATGCGCTGTTCAGGCGAAGGGTTCGGCTGAGCGCCTTGCTGAGCATTCGGCTGTTCACCCTGAGTCATAAAATCTCCAACGAAATCAATGGCTTAAAAAAACACTAAATGGCATATGGGGATCGGCGCCAACTTTTCAAGCGCGGAAACGTCGCCGCTATAAAAAATTCGGGGGCCCTCAGCCCCCGAATCTTCAAGCCGACTGCCCAACTAGTCTGTGGCGCCGAGCTCCAATGCTCGCTGACGACCCACTTGGGCATCGGCCGTGCGGCGCTGCCGTGCGTGAGGGTCCTCCGTGATGGGCCAGCCTCCGCTGTGTTTTTCGACCAGATCAGCCATCGCTTCTATCCACTGGGGGAGTTCATTCAGGCAGGGAATGTAATGAAACTCTTTGCCGCCGGCGTGCAGGAAATCTTCTTTCGCTTCCATCGCAATCTCTTCGAGCGTTTCGAGGCAATCGCCGACAAAACCGGGGCACATCACATCGACGCGTCTGACGCCCTGCTGCCCCAGCGCCTGTAGCGTAGGTGCGGTATAGGGCTGCAGCCACTCTGCCTTGCCGAAGCGTGACTGGAAGGTGACCAGATAATCATCTTTAACCAGCCCCAACACCTCGCCCAGCAAGCGAGCGGTCTTGTAGCACTCGCAGTGATAGGGATCGCCCAACAACAGGGTACGCTTGGGTACGCCGTGGAAACTCATCACCAGTTTGTCTGCCCGGCCGTGCTGCTCCCAATGCGCACGCACGGTCGCGGCCAGCGACTGGATATAGCCGTTTTCATCGTGGTAGTGCTTGATCAGCCTGAGCTCGGGCGCATTGCGAACTTGTGTGTAATGCGAGAACACTGTGTCGAAAATCGACGCCGTCGTCGTTGCCGAATATTGCGGATAGGCAGGCAGAACAAGGATACGGTCGCAGCCTTCGGCCTTGAGCTGATCAAGCACATGAGGCAGCGCCGGGTTGCCGTATCTCATCGCGACCGCCACGCGCACATCATGCCCGCGAGCACTCAGCACCGATTGCAGCAGCGCCGCCTGGCGCTCGGTGTGCACCTTCAACGGCGATCCCTGCTCAGTCCATATGGATGCATATTTTTCTGCTGACTGTCTGGAACGAAAAGGCAATATGATCCCATTCAGGATGATCCACCAGATCAGCCGAGGAATTTCGACGACGCGCGGATCGGAGAGGAATTGCTTGAGGTAGACCTTCACCGCCGCGGCCGTGGGCGCATCGGGTGTGCCAAGATTTGCCAGCACAACGGCCGTCCGGCTGACGTTACCGTGGCGATGCGAAGGTTCGGGGTTGAAGCCCATCGAGGACTGCCTTTCTGTCAGATCTTGATTGTATGAATGGCGGGTGCCGGGAGCGCCGCGCGCGGGGCGTCGGGCGTCAGGAGGCCAGCAGCTCCCTCGCATGCTTGCGGGTGGTCGCCGTGATTTCCAGGCCGCCGAGCATACGCGCAATTTCCTCGACGCGCTCGGCAGCCGGCAAAGCAAGGATGCGCGAGACGGTGCGACCGTCGGCAATTGTGCCTTTGCTGACCTGAAAATGCTGGGCAGCCTGACTGGCCACTTGGGGAAGATGCGTTACGCACAGCACCTGCCGGTCCTGACCTAAGCGCTTGAGCAAACGACCCACCACTTCGGCCACGCCGCCGCCGATGCCGCTGTCGACCTCATCGAAAATCAGTGTCGGTGTCGCGGTCGCGCTGGACGCGATCACCGAGATCGCCAGGGCAATGCGCGCCAACTCACCGCCTGACGCGACCTTGGCCAGCGAACGTGGGGTGGTACCCGCATGTCCGGCCACCAGAAATTCCACCTGCTCCAGGCCATGCGCCGCGGGCTCGGCCGCATGCAATGCAATATCAAAACGTCCACCCGACATCGACAGATCCTGCATCGCGGCGGTCACTGCAGACGATAATGACTTTGCCGCCTTGGCGCGTTCCTTCGAGAGTTTTTGTGCGAGCGTGCGATAAGCCTGCGCTAGTTTTTCTTCCTGCGCGCGTAGCGCATCGAGATCGCTGGCGTCGGCCAGCTGTGCGAGTCGCTCGGATAAATTCTGGAACTCTGCCGGCAAGTCATCCGGTGCGACATGAAACTTACGCGACGCGGAATGGATGGCTTCCAGTCTCGCCTCGACCGTGCGCAGGCGCTCGGGATCGAGCTCTATGCGGCCCAGGTAATCATTGAGTGCATAGACAGCCTCTTGCAACTGAATTCGCGCCGGTTCAAGTGCATCAAGAACGGGCTTGAGCTTGTCATCGATGTCGGCCAGTTTGTCGAGCTTCAGACCAATCGATGTCAGTTGCGACAAGATGGGGCTGGACTCTGATTCTGAGAGCATGTCGAGCGCTTGTTGCGCGCCCTCGATCAGGCTGGCCGCATGCGACAAGCGGCTGTGCTCGTTGCTGATCTCAGCCCATTCACCAGGACGTACCGCGAGCTTTTCGAGTTCGCTGACTTGCCACTCGAGGCGCTCGCGTTCCAGCAGCACATTTCTGGCGTCGCGCTCGAACTCTTCGCGCTGCCGGGCCAGCGCGCGCCAGTGCTTGTGGGCGGCAGCAACTGCTTTCGCATCATCCTGCAAACCAGCTTGTGCATCGAGCAGCATTCGCTGAGCATCAGCTTTCATCAGCGACTGATGCGCATGCTGACCATGAATATCAACTAGCATCTCGCCGACTTCCCGCAGCTGCGTGATGGTGGCGGTAATGCCATTGATGAAGGCTTTCGAGCGGCCGCTGTTGTCGATCACCCGGCGCAGCAGCAGCTGCCCGTCTTCGCTGCGGAACTCATGCTCATCAAGCCATTGCATCAGCGTGGCATCGAATTCGCCGCTGAATTCGGCGGCAATGTCAGCCCGCGCCGCGCCTTCTCGGACCACGCTCGCGTCGCCGCGTCCACCGAGTGCAAGTGTCAGCGCATCGATCAGAATGGATTTGCCGGCGCCCGTCTCGCCAGTAAACACAGTGAAGCCCGCCGCGAGATCAATCTCGATCGCGTCGACGATTACGAAATCACGGATGATGAGGGTACGAAGCATGGGGGGAGGCTAGGCAAAAAATCTGCTGTGACGTTACAGGGCAATCCGCTATTTTAGCTGGCCGAACACCGAGGGATATTCGTTCCAGTGCAGCTTTTCACGCAGCGTGTGGTAATAACTCCAGCCTTCCGGGTGCAGGAAGTGAACGGTGTGCTCTGAGCGGCGAACAATCACGCGATCGTGGTGTTGCAAGCTGGTCAGCGACTGCATGTCGAAATTGACGCTGCAATCGCGGCCGCTGGCTAGTTCGATGCGGATCTCGCAGCTGTCCGATAGCACGATCGGGCGGTTGGACAAGGCATGCGGCGCAATCGGCACGAGGACGATGCCGCCTAGCTCCGGATGAAGTATCGGCCCGCCAGCAGAGAGCGCATAAGCGGTCGATCCGGTCGGTGTGGAGATGATGAGCCCATCGGAACGCTGGTGGTACATGAAATGCCCGTCGACCTCAACGCCCAGCTCCACCATGCCCGCGCCAGCGCCGCGCGCGACGACCACATCGTTGAATGCCGTCGCGCGGAAAATCTCACGCCCTTCTCGTTCAACAGCGCCCTCCAGCAAGGACCGCGACTCGGACACCAGCTTCCCATCGAGGACTTCACTGAGCGCAGGCAGCATGCGTTCCTGAGGTATGTCAGTCATGAAACCCAGACGTCCCTGATTCACGCCGATCAGCGGTACCTTGAAGGGCGCCAACTCGCGCGCAATCCCTAGCATCGTGCCATCCCCCCCCAGCACGATAGCCACGTCGGCGCTGGCGCCGATCTCGGCAGGCGTCATCGCAACAACATTCGCCATACTGAGATCTTGCGCGGTCACGGTATCGGCGACGAGCCGGTGCCCGCGCCTCTCAAGAAACGCCGCCAGTTCGAGTAACGCGGCGCCCGCGAGAGAATCGCCGTGCTTGCCGATGATGGCGACGGTATCGAAATGCCGGGGTGAGGGATGCGCTGCTCGGGACATGCGGCAAATTAGACCATAATTGCGCGTTCCTATAAAACCTGATGACGCCACGGTGCCAACTCACGTCCCACTAAATGACGAACGTCCGACGATCGCGGCCATCCTTTTTGATCTGGACGATACGCTGTGGCCAATCACGCCAGTCATCATCAGGGCAGAGCAAGTACTGTTCGACTGGATACGCACCCATGCGGCTGCGGTCGCCAAACAGTACAGCATCGAATCCATGCGGGCGCGCCGATCCGAGCTGATGCGCGAGTCTCCCGCATTGCGCGCCGATCTTGTGGCGCTGCGACGCCAGTGCCTGTCAGAAGCTTTTGCTGCCTCTGGCGTGACCCTATCCAAGGTCGACGAGGCAATGCGCGTATTCACCCGGGCGCGTAATCAGGTGACACTGTTTTCTGACGTTAGCGAGTGTCTCCCCCGGTTGTCACAACATATCCGCATAGGCTCGCTGACCAATGGCGCAGCCGACCTGGGCGAGATCGGACTGGCCGAGCATTTCGAGGTCACGATCGCAGCGCACCAGCTGGGCACCACCAAACCTGATCCGGCAATCTTTCACGCAGCCTGTGACGCGCTGAGACTCGCTCCCTCTCAGGTTGCCTATGTGGGCGATGACCTGAAGCTGGATATCGAAGGCGCGCAAAAAGCGGGCATGATTGCCCTGTGGATGAACCGCTCGCGCGCGACGATACCGGCAGAGCTGTCGCATATCCGGCCGGACCATGATCTCTCTTCGCTCCACGATCTGTGCGATTGGCTGAACCTGCGCGGCTGTTCTCACTGAAGTCGCTGGCGCGCAGGCAACAGCCTCGCTAGAATACGACCATGCAACTCGATATTCGCGCACAAACTTTGTTGAAAGCTCTGGTCGAGCGCTATATTGCCGACGGTCAGCCAGTGGGGTCGCGTGCGCTGTCGAAAATCTCCGGGCTCGAGCTTTCGCCCGCCACAATCAGAAACATCATGTCGGATCTGGAGGAACTGGGACTGGTCGCCAGCCCGCACACCTCTGCCGGCCGAGTGCCCACGCCGCGCGGCTACCGCTTGTTTGTTGACAGCTTGCTGACGGTTCAGACGATCGACGAGAGCACTGTCGAGTCTCGCTTGCAGTCCAGCGCCTCTCCGCAAAAAATCATCGCGAGTGCGGCCCAGGTGCTGTCTTCGCTGTCGCAATTTGCCGGCGTCGTGCTTGCGCCGCGCCGCGAAACCACCTTCCAGCAGATTGAATTTGTGCGCCTCTCCGCCAAACGCATTCTGGTGGTCATCGTCGCCCCCAATGGTGATGTGCAAAACCGATTGCTGCTCACCGAAACTGATTACACGCCTGCGCAGCTGGTCCAGGCGGCGAACTATATCAACCAGCATTACGCGGGGCTGTCATTCGACGAAGTCAAGATCAAACTCAATGACGAGCTCAAGCAGCTGCGCGATGACATGATGCAGCTGATGCAGGCTGCCGTTGCAGCCGGTAGCGACGCCATGACCGAGGACAGCGAAGATGTCGTGATCTCTGGCGAACGCAACCTGCTTTCGGTGACGGATCTGTCCTCGAACATGGGCTCACTGCGCAAGCTTTTTGACATCTTCGAGCAAAAGACCAGTCTCGCTCTGCTGCTGGACATTTCCAGCAAAGCTAGCGGCGTGCAGATCTTCATCGGCGGTGAATCGCAGCTGCTACCCTTGGAGGAAATGAGTGTGGTGACCGCGCCCTACGAGGCCAATGGCCGTATCGTTGGCACGCTGGGCGTGATCGGGCCCACCCGAATGGCTTACGAGCGCGTGATTCCCATCGTCGACATCACGGCGCGCTTGTTGTCAAACGCGCTATCGCATTCCTGAGCGGACCGTCCGCAGCGCCGATCGCTGGCGTCAGCCGCCCGAACGGTGCTGGCAGTTTTGCTTGGTGCAGTTGCCGTATAGCGAGAGCGCATGCTCGGTCAACTTGAAGCCCCGCTCTTCCGCGATCTTGTGCTGCCGACGCTCGATTTCCTCATCGAAGAATTCTTCGACACGACCGCAATCAAGGCATACCAGGTGATCGTGATGCGCGCCCTGATCAAGCTCGAACACGGCTTTGCCGGATTCGAAGTGATTCCGGCTCAGAATGCCCGCCTGCTCGAACTGCGTCAGTACCCGATAGACCGTTGCCAATCCAACATCTAAATTTTCTGCCAGCAGTAGCTTGTAGACATCTTCTGCTGAAAGGTGGCGCACACTGCTGCCTTGGAAGATTTCAAGGATTTTCAGGCGGGGCAAGGTGGCTTTAAGGCCGCTGGATTTCAGGTCGGCGGGGTTGGTAGGCATGTTTTAGCTTCTTTAACTTGAACTGCTTTATCATATAGCGTTTAGGTTTTGCGCTCAATGGAAGCACTCTCATGAAGTCATCGTGGCACGCATCATCGGTTGGCATGTCCCGCCCACTCGCGGCGAGCGTCGCGGCTGTGTCTTTACTGGTCGGCGGCTGTGCGCTCAATCCTTTCGGTGCGAAATCTCCGATCGCCAATGAGGCAACGCCCTCAGCGGATGGTGTGGTGCAAACCGTGCAAAAGAAAAAGCTGTTTGGTGTGATACCGGTCTACCGCCCAGATGTTCAGCAAGGTAACTTCGTGTCCAAGGAAATGGTTTCTCAACTGAAGGCCGGGATGACACCCGAGCAAGTGCGTTTCGTGCTCGGCACACCACTGGTCTCCGACATCTTCCATGGCGAGCGCTGGGACTACCCTTTCCGCATGCGCAATGGCGATGGCCAGATCACCACCAGCCATGTCTCGGTGTTTTTCAAGGAGGGTCGCGTCGAACGCTATGAAGGCGGCGACCTGCCGGAAGAGAAAGACTACCTCAATCGGCTCGCCGCACCAAAAAAATAACAATTTGCACGACCCCGGAACCCCTGATTCATGAAACCGTTGAAGATTGCCGTTGCCGGCGCCTCTGGCCGTATGGGCCGCATGCTGATCGAAGCTATCGTCGCTGATCCTGAAGCCATGCTGGCGGGTGCGCTCGACATGCATGGCGCAACAAGCGTGGGCAGCGATGCCGCCGCTTTTTCAGGCCAGCCGTCCGGCGTGACGATCGAATCCGATCTCGCCAAAGGCCTCGCGCAGTCGGAATTCCTGATTGATTTCACCCGTCCGGAAGGGACGCTGAAGCATGTTGAATACTGTGCCGAACACGGTATCAAGATGATCATCGGTACCACCGGTTTTGATGATGCCGGCAAAGCAGCCATCGTCGCTGCTGCAAAAAAAACTGCCATCGTATTCGCACCCAACATGAGTGTCGGTGTGAACGTGACGATGAAGCTGCTCGAGTTGGCAGCAAAAAGTTTCTCGCACGGCTACGACATCGAGATCATCGAAGCGCATCATCGTCACAAGGTAGACGCGCCGTCCGGCACGGCGTTGAAGATGGGTGAAGTCATCGCCGATGCGCTCGGTCGCGACCTGAAGCAGGTCGGGGTATTTGCGCGCGAGGGCGTCACCGGCGAGCGCGATCCCTCATCCATAGGCTTTGCGACCATACGTGGCGGCGACATCGTTGGCGACCACACGGTACTTTTCGCGGGTATCGGCGAGCGCATAGAGATTACTCACAAGTCATCAAGCCGCGTGACTTATGCGCACGGCAGCTTGCGCGCTGCTCGCTTCCTGAGAGAGCAATCCAGCGGCCTGTTCGACATGCAGGATGTGCTCGGCCTGCGATAAGTCGCCGGTCCTTGCCACTTGCACCTGCTGCTGATGACACCTAAACGGCATTCCAGTGTTTCCGCCGCCGTGTCGGTGGCGCTGCATGTCGTGGCAATCATCATCGTGTCCATGGGCTTGCTGAAGCACGCGCATGATGACGTCGAGAAGCCGCCGGTGATCATCGAGCTCGTACGCCCCAAGCCGGAGCCACCGCCGCCGAAGCCCGAGCCGCCGAAGCCCGAGCCGCCCAAGCCTGAGCCGCCGAAACCCAAGCCACCCAAACCCGAACGCGTGCAGCCGGAGCCGCCTCGGCCAGCGCCTCCCGCGCCCGTGCCCACTCCGCCAACCACGCCGGCACCCACCGTGAACGTGCCCGAAACCAAACCGGCGCCGCAACCACCAGAACCGGCGCCGGCGCCCAGACCTGCACCGGTGCCTCAGGTGCCTCAGGTGCCTCAGGCGCCGCCCGCACCGCCTGCCCCGGCAGCAAAAACCGACGTCAGCATCTCGGCCAGCTATAGCGCCAGCAATGCCAGGCCGGTGTATCCAACAATGTCCAAGCGCATGGGCGAACAAGGCACGGTTATGCTTCGCGTGCTGGTAAAGAGCGACGGTAGCGCAGCCAACGTGGAAGTAAAATCCTCCAGCGGTTTTCCGCGGCTTGATCAGTCGGCGGTCGAGGCAGTGAAATCATGGCGCTTCAACCCTGCAACGCTCGATGGCAAGCCCGTCGATGAGTGGTATCAGGTGCCCATTCCCTTTAAACTCCAGAACTGAACTTTATCCAGCGGGAACGAATGAACGACAACATCAACCAGAATCTCGGCTTTGCCCACTACTGGGCGCAAGGCGATGCCGTCACCCACAGCGTGGCTTACCTGTTGCTGCTGATGTCAGTCGTCAGCTGGTATTACATTCTTTCAAAAGCCTGGACATCGTGGCGCATACGACAGAGCGCCGGCGCGCTGGAGCGCTTCTGGGATGCACCCAACCTGGACGATGCGATCGCCCTGCTCAAACATGAAGACACCGAGCATGTGTACTCGGCGCTGGCCACCCACGCTGTCGAAGCAGTGAGCATTAAATCCAAGGGGCAATCGCTGAATGCGAGCGTCGACCTCGGCGAGCTGGTCACCCGGACTTTGCGCCAGCAGATCAATCGCGTGTCCTCCCGCCTCGAGAGCGGACTCACGCTGCTGGCCTCAGTCGGATCGACCGCGCCTTTCATCGGCCTGTTTGGAACGGTCTGGGGTATTTATCACGCGCTTGCCGCAGTCTCGGCAGCTGGCACCATACAGATCGACAAAGTCGCGGGGCCAGTAGGCGAGGCGCTGATCATGACCGCGATCGGTCTCGTGGTCGCGATTCCCGCTGTGCTCGGCTATAACGCATTCACCCGCGTCAACCGAGTCACGCTGGCCGAGCTCGATGCGTTTGCGCATGATCTCCACGCGCATCTGACCACTGGCACTCGCGTCACCATGCGCAAGCCAGCCTGATCAACGACAGCACAAGGAACACAAGATGGCCTTCGGCGGATTTAACGACAACCAGCATCAGGCACCGATGGCAGAGATCAATGTCACTCCCATGGTGGACGTGATGCTGGTGCTGCTGGTGATCTTCATCATTACCGCGCCACTGTTTACGCATGCGATCAAGCTGGAACTGCCGAACGCACAATCTCAGGCCGCCCCGGAGAAGCCCGAGACCATCACACTGGCGATCAATGCGGAAGGCAAGCTGTTCTGGAACAATGCGGCCATCACCCGTGAAGAGCTGTCGCAGCGCATCGCCACCGCATCGCAAAAGCAACCTCAACCCGAACTGCAGCTGCGCGCTGACAAATCCACTCGCTATGAGGTGATCGCGCAGGTGATGTCAGCGGCGCAGAACGGCGGAATGAACAAGATCGGGTTTGTGACGGATCCGAAGGAAGGTGGCAGGTAAGACACAGCGCAGAGCTGTTATCGATAGGTATCCGTAGTTATCAGTAGTTAACTATATTGACCTATCAATCAAGATAGTCCCTGTTCACCGCCGTCAGACAGACTTCCCCACACCTCCCCCCCAGCTCAAATCGTCATCCCGGCGCGCAAGAAGGCAATCTCCGCAACAGCGTTCCCACCTTCGCGCGCACGCCCATTCCCCCCACCCCCAGCCGGTATAATGGCGGGCTACACCGACACTCTCTCCGTTCACCCAAGATGCAAGACAAATACAGCCCGGCCGACGTTGAACGCGCAGCGCAGGAGCACTGGAACAAGACCGACGCCTATCAGGTCGTCGAGCACGCTCGCGACGCTCAGGGACGAGAAAAAAAGAAGTTCTACGCCTGCTCAATGCTGCCCTATCCGTCGGGTAAGCTGCACATGGGCCATGTGCGCAATTACACGATCAATGATGTGATGGCGCGCCAGTTGCGCATGAGCGGCTACAACGTGCTCATGCCGATGGGCTGGGATGCATTTGGCATGCCCGCCGAAAATGCCGCGATGGCCAACAACGTCCCCCCTGCGCAGTGGACTTATGCAAACATCGACCACATGAAGCAGCAGATGCAGGCAATGGGTCTGGCGATCGACTGGTCGCGCGAAATGACCGCCTGCAGCCCCGACTATTACAAATGGAACCAGTGGATGTTCCTGAAGATGCTGGAGAAAGGCATCATCTACAAAAAGACTGGCACGGTGAATTGGGACCCGATCGACCAAACCGTTCTGGCAAACGAGCAAGTAATCGACGGTCGCGGCTGGCGCTCGGGCGCGGTGATCGAGAAACGCGAGATACCAATGTATTACGCGCGCATCACCGACTATGCAGAAGAGCTGCTCGATCATGTCGAGCACAGGCTGCCCGGATGGCCGGAGCGCGTGCGCATCATGCAGTCGAACTGGATCGGCAAATCCACCGGCGTGCGCTTTGCCTTCACTCACCAGATCAAGGGCGATCATGGTCAGCTGATCAATGACGGCAAGATGTGGGTCTTCACCACACGCGCCGACACGATCATGGGCGTGACCTTCTGCGCAGTCGCGCCCGAACATCCGCTGGCCGCTCATGCAGCGGCTGACAATGCTGAGCTCGCCGCTTTCATTGCTGAGTGCAAGCAGGGTAGCGTAATCGAAGCCGATATGGCGACAATGGAAAAGAAAGGCATGCCCACCGGTCTGACCGTTACGCATCCACTGACGGGCAAGGCGATCGATGTCTGGGTCGGTAACTACGTACTGATGAGCTATGGCGATGGCGCGGTGATGGGCGTACCCGCCCACGATGAACGCGATTTTGCATTCGCAAAAAAATACCACCTACCCATACAGCAGGTGATTGCAGTTGACGGCGAGACTTACAGCACAGAAGCCTGGCAGGAATGGTATGCCGACAAGGAAAACGGTCGTTGCATCAACAGCGGCAAATACGACGGCTTGGGTTATCAGGAAGCCGTTGATGCCGTTGCCAATGATGTGGCAAGCAAAGGCGTCGGCGAGAAAAAAATTACTTACCGTCTGCGCGACTGGGGTATTTCACGCCAGCGTTACTGGGGTACGCCGATCCCGATCATTCACTGCCCTTCCTGCGGCGATGTTCCGGTGCCGGAAAAAGATCTGCCCGTCGTGCTGCCGGAAGATTGCGTGCCCGATGGCAGCGGCAATCCACTGAACAAGCACGAGAACTTCCTCAAGGTCGATTGCCCGAGCTGTGGCAAGCCCTCGCGCCGCGAGACCGACACGATGGACACCTTTGTCGACTCCTCCTGGTACTACATGCGCTATTGCTCGCCGGGCAGCGCGGATGCGATGGTTGATGCGCGCAATGATTACTGGATGCCTATGGACCAGTACATCGGCGGCATCGAGCATGCGGTGCTACACCTGCTGTATGCGCGCTTCTGGACCAAGGTGATGCGCGATCTCGGTCTGGTAAGGTTCGATGAGCCTTTCGTGAACCTGCTCACGCAAGGCATGGTACTGAACGAGACCTACTATCGCGAGGATGAATCCGGCAAGAAGCTCTGGTTCAATCCCGAAGACGTGACGCTGAAGCTGGATGACAAGGGCCGCCCTGTCTCCGCCAAACTGACATCGGATGGCGAGCCGGTGCAAATCGGCGGCACAGAAAAAATGTCGAAGTCCAAGAACAATGGCATCGATCCGCAAGCCATCATCGACCAGTACGGCGCCGATACCGCGCGACTGTTTACAATGTTCGCGTCGCCGCCCGAGCAAACGCTGGAGTGGTCGGGCGCCGGTGTCGAGGGTGCGCAGCGTTTTCTGCGCCGTGTATGGGCTTTCGCGCATACGAAATCTGCACTGATCGATGCATCAGCCTCACTACCTACGGCGCTGAGTGCCGAGCTAAAGACCCTGCGTCGCGAGATACACAAGGTACTGCAGCAGGCGGACAATGATTACCGCCGTCTGCAATACAACACCGTGGTATCTGCCTGCATGAAGATGCTGAATCTGCTCGAGGGTGCCAGCTTCAGCGATGCCGCTGACAGCCGCGCGGTCGTGTCCGAATGCTTTGGCATCTTCCTGCGCGTGTTATATCCCGTTTCGCCGCACATCACGCATGCGCTATGGGAAGCGCTGGGCTACGCGAAGCCGTATGGGGACATTCTTGATGCGCCCTGGCCCGCTGTCGACAGCAGCGCGCTCGAGCAGGCCGAGATCGAGCTCGTGGTTCAGGTCAATGGCAAACTTCGCGGTAGCATCACGGTGCCTAAAGCGGCAGACAAGGCCAGCATCGAAGCGGCGGCTCTGGCAAATGAGCAGGTACAGAAGCATGTTGCAGGTACGCCCAAAAAAATCATCGTCGTGCCGGGCAAGCTGGTGAATATCGTCGCCTGACAAAGACAATCTCACGCAGGAGAAGCTCATGCAAAATTCGCGCAGACTCTGGATATCCGCACTGATGATTCTGCCGCTGGCCTCGTGTGGATTCCAGCTGCGGGGCGCGCGTCCCGATGCGAAACTGGAATTCAATTCCGTGCATCTGGAAGCCTCCACCGGCACCGCGATCGAGCGCGACTTGCGCACAGCAATACTCGCGCAGGGCAAGACCGCGCTGGCAACGGACCGCAAGTCAGCTGACGTGACGCTACGCATCCTGCAAGAAAACCAGGAAAAGAAAGTCCTGACAATCAATGCCCAGGGGCAGGTGCGTGAATACAGTCTGCTTTATCGTCTGCGTTTCGACGTCCTTGGCAAGGATAATGGCGTGCTGCTCGAGCCGACTGAGCTCGCGCTTCAGACCTTCATGAGCTTCTCAGAATCGCAAGCGCTGGCAAAAGAAACCGAGGAACGTCTGATTTACAACGATCTTCGTGCTGACGCGGTCAGTCAGGTGATGCGGCGGCTGTCGCAGATCAAGCCTGCGCTATAGGTGATGCAGCTGCGCGCCGAAGCGCTGGATGCGCATCTTGCCAAGACGCTGGCGCCACTGTACGTGCTCGTCAGTGACGAGCATTTGCTGGCACTCGAGGCGGCGGATCGCATACGTATTCGCGCGCGCAGTCAAGGATTCTCCGAACGTGAAGTGCTGACGGTTGATCGCCATTTCAAATGGGGCGAGTTGCTGGCCTCCAGTCAGGAGATGTCGCTGTTTGGCGATCGTAAACTCATCGAGCTGCGCATCCCTGGCGGCAAGCCCGGCAAGGAGGGCAGTCAGGCGCTGCAGGACTACGCTAAGGCGTGCGCGCAGGTTGCTGAGGCAAGCGATACGCTGACCCTGATCACGCTACCCAAGCTGGATTGGGCGACCCAAAAAGCGGCTTGGGTGACTGCGCTGCAGCAGTCTGGCGTGTATGTGGATATCCCGCTGGTCGAGCGTCCGCAGCTGTCGAGCTGGATTGGGCAGCGCCTGGCCGCGCAAGGCCAGAGCGCGGACAGGGCCTCGCTGGATTTCATGGTCGAGCGGGTCGAGGGAAATCTGCTCGCTGCGCATCAGGAAATCCGCAAGCTGAGCCTGTTGTATCCTGAAGGGCGTCTGTCTGCCGAGCAGATACAGGATGCGGTACTCAATGTCGCCCGTTACGATGTGTTCAAGCTATCTGAAGCCATGCTGGCCGGCGATGTCGCGCGGCTGATGCGAATGCTGGAAGGGCTGAAAGGCGAAGGTGAGGCGCTGCCGCTGGTGCTCTGGGCCGTGAGTGAGGAGATCCGCATTCTTATGAAGCTCAAGCTCGCTACCAATGACGGACGACCACTGCCGATGCTGATGAAGGAATACCGGATCCGGGGCCCGCGTGAGCGACTAATGCCTTCAGCCATTGCCCGATTAAAGCTCTCGGTACTGCAATCTGCGATGCGTGAAGCCGCGCAGGTCGACCGAATGGTCAAAGGTTTGCGCAGCAAGCGATTTGCAGGCGATCCCTGGGATGCGCTGCTGCAGTTGGCACTGAAAATTGCAAAGCAAGCATAACTGACATCACAACGCATCAATCGCGTCAATCGCATCAACAGGAATACCAGGATGGATATTCAAGAGTACATGAGTCAAATTGGAAAAGCCGCACGCAAAGCCTCGCGCGCGATGGCCAAGGCCGATACCTCTGCGAAGAACCGTGCGCTGGAACTGATCGCGGCCGGCATACGTCGCGATTCAGCGTTGCTGACCGCAGCCAACCAAAAAGATCTGGAAGCCGCACGCGCCAATGGTCTTGCTGCGGCGATGGTAGATCGACTGACGTTATCAGAAAAAGCGATCGCCACCATGGCCGAAGGGCTGGAGCAAATCGCCGCACTGCCCGACCCGATCGGCGAGATCAGCAACATGAAGTACCGCCCCACCGGCATTCAGGTCGGTCAGATGCGCGTACCGCTGGGCGTGATTGGCATCATTTATGAAGCACGGCCGAATGTCACCGTCGATGCTGCAGGACTCTGTATCAAGAGCGGTAATGCCACCATACTGCGCGGCGGCTCTGAGGCAATTCACTGCAATCAGGCACTGGCCACGCTGGTGAAAGAAGGCCTGTCCGGCGCTGGCTTGCCCGCCGAGGCGGTACAGATCGTCGAAACAACAGATCGTGCGGCGGTCGGTGCGCTAATCACGATGCCCGAATTCGTGGATGTGATCGTTCCGCGTGGTGGCAAAGGAC
>Ga0315901_10000163_pt1 | contig 97655 bp, 148 predicted proteins | sample LakEriMetagenome_10_FD_203761 | JGI IMG/M metagenome (GOLD analysis project Ga0315901, IMG submission 203761) | Freshwater fungal communities from buoy surface, Lake Erie, Ohio, United States - Buoy 2 MA116 | ecosystem: Environmental > Aquatic > Freshwater > Lake | place: USA: Lake Erie, Ohio... | reverse complement strand
TGAGAACCAAAGAGGGAGAAGAGTGGGCCAAGAAGATTGGCGGAGAATTGCCAAAACGTGGTCGTTTATTAAGCGCCCGACAAATGCAGGGCATGATTGATTTTAGTAGGGACTGATGAGTAACTTATCTCCAATTCAATTTAAACATCAAACCGATGGTCAAATCAATACAGTTTCTGCCCATTTAAAAAATGAACCAGTAGGTTGGCTGCACTTAGGTAAAGACAGTGGTGTAGTAGAAGATGTCTACGTTAAAGAAGAACACCAAAATAAAGGAATCGCCACAGGAATGTGGAAGCACGCCCAAGAAGTTGGCCTTAATCCAAGTCATTCAATGACTCGTTCTCAAGCAGGAGATGATTGGTCTTGGTCCCTCTATCGCAAAGGATTAGCAGAGAAGCCACCAGAGAACGTGGTAGAGGAAGAAGACTTATGAGTAACCTAGGTAAGCAATGGGTACAAGACCCACTAATCATGACGCCAAAAGAATTAACAGAACATGTTAAGGGCGCAATTAAAGATACTCCATACAAGACAACTATGGAGAGCATTCAAAGAGAACCAGGTGGTCAATGTTATGACGCTACCTGTCTAGTACATGGAAGCATGCCTCACGGCTCTCACGTGGCTGTATACGGTGGTAAGCACTATAATCCAAAATCAACTAACGAAGCAGACTGGTATAGCAACCACTTCATACATCACGTGCCCACAACGGAGGGCATGCATGCTGTAGACCTAACTCATAGACAATTCGATAAGACTGCAGATATGCCTCTAATAGAGCCGCTAAAGAAGTTTCAAGAGCGCAGTGGTATGAAAGGCTTTAGGACACTTAGCACTCCTGCCGAACATGCTGACCTGTATACAGAGGGCAAGAAGACAAGACCATTCAGCAAAAAGATTTCTCGTGCTTTAAGAAGAGATGTGACATGAAGCAGACGCCAAAGCCATCCGACCCAAGAAAGCCAAGAAACTTATCAGGCGTTCAATTTAGATATTTTCCACCAGAAGGCAGAGATTCAATGCATACTCTTTCCGCATATAACGAAGCCAATCCTGCTCATCAACTAGGAACAATAATCTGGCATAAGAAGAGTGGCAATGTCGACTGGATACGTACTCATCAAGACTATCGTGGCCTTGGTCTTGCTACCTCTCTATGGGAGAAGGCACATAAGTTAGCAGCCGATACTGGAATAAAGGCGCCACAACATTCTAAAGATAGAACTGATACAGGAAATGTATGGGCAAAAGCAGTCGGCGGTAAATTGCCACCGCGGCGTACCGAAGTTCCGGAGCAGTAATGAGTAACTTAACTCTGACCTGCGAACATGTGTATAAAGATATCGGGGCGGAAGTATGCCTCGCGTGCGGGCGCGATACGCATGAGACTAATTGGACGACAGTTAATCTTGCACATAAGCAATGGATTGCAGATGGCAAAGCGGATTGGAACATCTGTCCACAAGGCGGCACCATACGTGGCTGGTGGAGCATATGAGTTCTCCACTATCTAACGAGTTGTTCTTTGAGGCACATCGCGGCCTGCGCTTCAAAGGTAAAGAGACAGTCGACAAGGGCGAGTTGGGCATGCACTGGTCTGCTGACAGAGACAAGGCCGACGAATTCGCTACAAAGCATATCCACTGGCCTAATTGGGAACGAGGCGAGACATATCATGCCCAGATTCCTGTATCTGCTGTAGAGACTGACTTTACTCGACTACGTGATAGAGGATTTGCAAACTTTGGAAACAAGGACCCATTTGGTGAGAAGGAGGTCCCAGTTCAAGAGGGCGCAAAGGTTAGAGTAACTGGTGTTACTAAGCACCGTCGTGTCTATAACGTGAAAGATAATATAAACAGTGGCACACAATTGAAGTCACGTACCCGTAAGTACAACCCGCCTAGAGAGATGAAGGCATGAGCGCATCAGATAACTTATCTCAACCATTGTTTCATGGTTCTAGTCATCCATTTAACAAGGGCGATATTATTAAGCCAATGGAGATGGACCATGCTCACGCTACGACAGATAGAGCGTATGCAGATAACTTCTCGCACCTAGATGCTGAACGCGACTACACTAGAGACCCAAAGTCATTATTTACTTATCTCTACAAAGTCAGTCCTGTTGATGCAAAGGAAATGCATGCAGAGACAGAGCCATGGAGAAATGACCCAGTAAAGAAGAACTTGCGTCTTGCAAAAGATATCCCCAATATCTATGTATCTAAGAAGGGCTTCAAGGTCGAAAGTTTAGAGGCGATGCATAATCATCCCGTTATAGTTACAGACAATAAAATCCTTGAAAGAGTTAAAGAGACCCCTGAAAAGAGACGCAAACGTTGGGCTGAAGAGGGATGAAGAGCCCCAATCCTGCCAGGGTCAAGAAGGTCCAGGAGTTGAGGCGCTCTAGCGCTGCTACCCCCATTCCCTCTAAGAAGGTCTATACAAGGAAGAAAAAGCATTCAAAGGGCGCAAAACGGACATCTCTTTAGGTTGGAGTCCCTCTAGGGCCATTTGGTATCCTTAGCCCTAAGCGAAGGGAAGACCATGACAACAATCATTGGAGTCCAATACGAGGACCACTGCTTGTTTATGGCAGACAATCAAGTAACACTTGATGGTGGGCGCCGTTACAAACATCCAGATATGAAGAAGATTAGCAAGGTCGGCGATTATCTTGTTGCAGGTTCTGGTGAAGTTGCACCATGCGATATCGCACAACATCTATGGAATCCACCTGCTATGACTGCCAAAGATAGAAAAGATACATATCACTTTGTTATTGCTAAATTGATGCCATCACTTCGTAAATGCCTAGAGACTAATGGCTACGACTTTGATGAGGGCAAATCTGATGGTAAATCTGGTGAATCCAGGTTCAATTTGTTAGTTGCCGCTAATGGTCAGATATTTGATATTGCCGATGACTTATCGGTCTGTATGTCAGATGCAGGGTTCTATGGCGTTGGCTCTGGTTCTCCATATGCTTTGGGCGCTTTATATGGCGGAGTAAAGCCAGAAAAGGCCATGGCTGTTGCTGAGAAGATAGATGTAAATACTTCTGGGCCGTTTCAGATAGAGCAACAGTACAAGAAGTAACTTCTGTGAAATAAATCACAGTCTGCTATTGTTACTTATATGGCTTGCCATTCGGGAGCCATTAAACCTAGTCTCGTCTAAGGAGAGATTATGACACCCTATGAAGTATCTAAAAAGCAATACAAAAAATATCCAGATTACAATTACGGAAACCCTGTAAATAAACCAACCGACCCATTTCAACTTCTCAATCCATTCTTAAGTTCTTGGACTGTCGGATTTGACAGACACTTCCAACTTCTTGAGGAGTTGCGTAATGCAAGCAAATCAACGTATCCCCCATACAACATTATCCAGATTGATGACGAAGAGACTTATCTAATCGAGATTGCTGCCGCTGGCTTCACTAAAGAAGACATCGACATCGTCTACAAAGAGAATCAACTTACTGTTACAGGTAAGAAGGATTCTGATGCCGCTGACTATGTTCACAAAGGTATAGCCGCTCGTGACTTTGAACAGAACTTCGCTCTGGCAGATGACGTTAAGGTCATCTCAGCCTCAATGAGAGATGGAATCCTGTCAATTCGCTTAGAACGAGAAATTCCTGAGCATAAGAAGCCAAGAACCATAGATATCCAGTAACCTTCGCAAGCACAATTTAATAAGAGGCTCCTGGGCATGAGCACGCAAAAACTGCCCATCTTTCATTCACGAACTAAGGAGACTCCTTGATTAAGAAACTATCTCTGCTAGTTGCTGCAGCATTAGCAGGTTCTTTCCTCTCAGTAGCCCCAGCATCAGCAAACGTCCCAACTATTGCAGTGTCTATAAATGGAACTGCTGTAACAACCGCTACTGTGGCTAACACACCAGCAACTGTAACTGTTCCTGCAGATAACTCTGTAGATGCAGCAGACGCTGTTAAATTTGCACTAACTGGAATTGAAACTGGAACTGTTGTTTCAGTAGTTACTGTTAACGCATTCATTGTTCCTGCTCTTGCAACCACCACTGCTCCAGTAACCGCCTCTGCAGGCGCTGCTTCATACTCTGTAAGCACCGGAACTGGAACTACCGTTGACTTCTATGTCTTTACAAAGACAACCGCTCTTGGCTCTGTAACTATCACAAGCAAAGGCAACTCCTTTATCTATTATGTAAAGGGAACTGCTGGTGCAGCCTATAACTTGGCATTTGAACCAGCCGCTAGCGCTAATACATCTTCCTCTACAAAAGTAATTGCAAAGGTCACCGATGCATTTGGTAATGCTGTTGCAGGCGTAACACCAACCGCTGCTGCTGTTGGTCTAACTGTTGGAACTATCGCTGCTACTGCAGCAGACGGCACAACAGAAGTCGCCCTAACATTCCCAGCAACTGCTGGACGTGCTGCTGTAGCACTTGCTGTCACTGCAACTGATGTGACTGGCTTTGCTGCTGCCGCTAAAACAAAGACTGCATTTATTGATATTGCTGACCTTGCAACAATCAATGCAGGTCTTGCTGCTGACATTGCAAAAGCAAAGGCTGACCTAGCCGCTGAAAAGACGGCTCGTGCTGCTGATGCTGCAATTGCAACCGCTGCTGCTGCAACTGCCAAGGCTGCTGCAGATGCTGCTGCTGCCAAAGCCGCTGCAGATGCTAAGGCCGCTGCCGATAAGGCTGCTGCTGACGCTGCTGTTGCCAAGGCTGCTTCTGACAAAGCAATTGCCGAATTGACTGCACAAGTGACCGCCCTCACAAAGGCTGTTGCTGACATCAAGAAGGCATACAACAAGATGGCTAAGAAGTTTAAGTTCAAGACTATCTAGTAGTCCAAAACGTCTGATAGGCTCCTACCTCCACAAAAGGTAGGGGCCTATATGATTGTTAACCTAAATAAAGAAGAAGTACGCGCCTGTGCAGATATTGCTTTAAATCGTTGGATGATGAAGTGGGGCAGTGTTGACCGCCCAAACTATGCAGGTGATAATAAGTTTAAACTGGAACCAGAGATTGCAGCAAACGTTAGAACTATCGTTGCAGAGTATGCTGTAGCCAAACTTTATAAGATGCCACTAACATTTCCGTTCTATCCAAATGAAGAGCATGTCTATCGCCAACATATTCCTGATGTTGGTGCGCATGTTGAAGTAAAGAGCGTTAGAACCCGTGATGAGATTCCAGTCTTTCCTAAAGATATAAAGCCTGGTCGCCTTCTCGTGGGCGCACGCGTACTTGACCGTGACTACTACTCAGAGGTAGAGGTGTATGGTTGGCTTCGTATGGAAGATGTACAGCGAGACGAATGGAAGTATGCACCAGAAGGTTCATGGAGAATTCCGCTAACCGAGTTTAACGACTCGATACCAGAGGAAATTCATGTCTAAAACACAGGATAAGAGAAAGCAAAGAAGAATCGAACACGCAGAATTTTTATGGGAGCAGGCACAACTTAATGCTGCCCTTGCAAAGACCAATTTGGACTTAGCATTAGAGTCATTTAAGGATGCCATGGGTGAGTTAACAGAAGAACAGGTAAAGGCAACGGAAGAGAAGGCTCAAGAGCAGTACAAGCGCCTAGAAGATTACCTGATGACCGAAAAAGAGAAGTACTTAGAAAGACTTGGCATCCAACAGGACTGATAATTGGTCTGTGCTAAAACTAATTCCTATTGCAGTGGCTTTAACAGCCCTTCTTTCAGGCTGTGGGTATGATGGGCACTACCGTTACCCATGCCAGGACCCTGCTAATTGGGAGAAGGCGGAGTGCAATCCGCCCATCTGCGAAGCAACTGGCACATGTACAAAGGACCTTATTAATACAGACGTGACAACAACTGACGAACCAATTGAGGAAACAACTAATGAGTAAACAACGACTAACACCATCTGACCTAGACGCTCGCCTTAAATTTATTCTTGGCATTGTTCTTGGGACAATCCTTTTGTTTACAACAATGGGAATTCTTTACGCTCTTATATTTGTAACCCAACCAATTGGCGCTCAGTCAGAGAATGACAAGATGTTCTTCAATGTGTTGGGTAGCGTAGCAACCTTTATTACTGGAACATTGGCTGGACTCTTGATTGGAAAGAGTGGCTCTGATAGTTCATCATCTGCCATTAGTTCAGAAGAAGAACCAGAGGCACCAGTAGCAGTTGAACCAACACCTACTGAACCAGAACCAACTGGAAAAGACAATGCTCAAATGCCAGAAGAACAAGACATTGACGAAGAATGGGACAAAGACTAATGGCAGACATGGGAACAGCGGCAAAACTTATTGAGATTGCCAAAGAAGAAATTGGAACTATTGAAGGTCCAAAAGATAACGAAACAAAGTATGGCGCCTTTACTAAGGCTAACTTTCAACCATGGTGTGGAAGTTTCGTTATGTGGTGTGCAGACAAGGCTGGAGTGAAAGTTCCTAATACTGTCTATACACCAGGTGGCGCTGCAGCATTTAAGAAAGCAGGTCGTTGGTACGACGCACAGATTTGCGACCCAGAACCAGGAGATATTGCGTATTTTGATTTCCCTGGAGATGGTGTTGAGAGGATTAGTCACGTAGGTATTGTTATCAAAGATAATGAAGATGGCACTGTCTGGTGCATTGAAGGCAACACTTCTGGCGACCCAAAGAAATCACAGCGTAATGGTGGAGAAGTTGTAAAGAAACTTCGTGCTTACAAAAAGAACAAGGCCAATGTACAAATCTCAATTGTAGGTTTTGGTCGTCCAAAGTTTAAAGGAGCGGCAAAGACTGAGGCTGCAGCACCTGCTGCTGAAGCCAAGGTCTGTAGTGAGTGTAAGCGACCTCTGTAGTGACCGCTATCGACACAAGAGCACCTCTAACCGCTCAGGATAGATGTGACAAGTGTGGAGCGGCAGCAATGGTTCGTGCAACGCTATTAACTGGAGAGTTGTATTTTTGTGGGCATCATGCTCGCAAAGTTGCTACCTCTTTAGTTTTAAAATCTATTGAGGTCTACGACCCAGAAGGTGTGTTTAATTATGGCAAGCAATCTCTATAGAGTTGGCGTTGGCATGATGGGCGGAGTAAAAGGCACCTATGGTCGATACAGCATTGGTCCACGAGTAAGTGGATTGGCTTCTCAGTTTAATATGATGCCAAATGTTGAAGCACAACAGATGCGTAGATTTGGACGAAAAAAAGAATCAGGATATACAGGTGCCGGATATTGGTATGGTAACTACCCAAACATGATTGGAGCAATGGGCTCTGGCGATGTTAGAAGTGAAGTCCCTAATCCACCAAAGAAGATGAGTAACTCAAAGAAGACAGCAACTGCTGCAGATACTATGGGAATTGGTGGCACAACATTCAATGGAGCGGCAGGAGTAAGTTGATGGATGAAGTATTTGGTTCTCCCAAAATGCAGAGACAAACACTACGTGTTAATCAACGTCGTGGAATTAAACAACACTTTGGTTACAATGCAAACTTAGGTTACAAATCAAAAGCAGAACCAAGTGTTGTGTCATGGTCAAACCGTGGCAGAGGTGTACAAGGTGAATCTGTTAATTCACAAAATGTTGCTTCTAAATTTATAGTGCGAAGAAATTGGAAACCAGTATAATCAATACCTGAGGGGTACAAAAGGATTCCGAGGGGTTTCTTGAATTTACTGCGTGCATCCGCAGAACAATCTGGTCTTCTTAGTCGCTTATCTTTCTTAATTGGTGCAGGTTTTATTTATCTTCTTCTAATATTTTCTCCTGCGCACGCGAGCGAGCCTGCTCCAGAACCGACACCCTCTCCAACACCGAGCGAAGCATCACCTTCACCAATACAAAGTCCAGAGCCAGACCTAGGCCCAGCCCCAGCAGAAACCACAGAACCTGCTCCATCTCCTACTCCTTCCACATCCACTTCGACTGAGCCCGCTCCAAGTCCAACTCCAACGCCAGAATCTTCGCCTGCTTCCACTTCAACTCCGACTCCAACTCCTGAACCTTCTCCGACTCCAACCGAGACCTCGACTCCAGCGCCAACACCCGCTCCATCTTCTGAGCCGAGTCCAACTCAATCACCGACTCCAGAGCCTTCACCTTCCGAATCAACGGCTCCCTCGTCTGAAGCCAGCCCACAACCCACCCCGTCAACAGACAGTACAACGACCACACCCACCCCTGCCACGACCCCAGAAACTCCAACTGTAACCTCCGTTCAAGAAAAAATTGAAACAGCAACTGTAACGCTAAATACAGCAATTGCAGCCTCAAGTCCTGAACAACAAAGCGCTGCTACTACTCAAGTTGTTGAGGCTCAAACTGCTATCACTGTAGCAGAAAGTGCCACGGTTACTGCTGTTGCTGCACAGGCTACTGTTAACGCTCTTTTAGATGCTCCAGAAAATACAAAAGTTTATACAACTGATGGCTATGTAGCACCTGTTGCTCCACAAACGCCCACAGTCACAACAACAACTCTTCCAGTCATGTATGACGCTGCTACTAAAATTGAAACACCTTTTGATATAAAGATGGGTGACGTTGTATACAACGGTCAAGGACCAAACAGTCAAATTTTTGTAACTTCTAAAGCCACAATTACCTTTGGCACTGGAGACTACAACTGGTGGGATTTTCCCAACGCTCCAAATATCTCTGTTTTTGCAAGTGACTACCAAAATGCAGGACCAGGAGCATCTACAGTTGTTACTACAACAGAAACAACCTTAGAAGTTGATTGGACACTACATAAATTTGCAGACCCTAATGGGCCTTTAACTAACATTAACTGGAAGATGACTGTAAACCCAAGTACTGGTGAATGGACTGGTATTGGAACTATTTCTGGAAACACAACCAATCTTTGGAATGGGCCTCGAACAGGCGTGCGTGAAACTGCAGGTCAATCAGTTCAAGCAATGACAAATGTAACTAATGAGACTATTGCTGCGGCCCAAGAAACAGCAGCAACAACACTTGCTACTGCAAATGCTTTAGCAAATACTGCGGTAGAAAAAGTAGAGACTGCTGTTACAGTTCTTCAAACTCCGATTCCTCAAACTCCGCCGACTCCAACACCTGAGCCAACTCCCGCACCGCAACCAGAACCAACACCACAGCCGCAGCCAGAGCCGCAACCACAGCCAACACCACAACCCGAACCTTCACCTCAACCAACTCCTAATCCTGAACCACAGCCAACACCACAACCTGAACCTACAACTCCGTCAACCGACCCTGCGCCAACCAATCCAAATCCTGAACCTGCCCCGGTTCCAGAACCTCAACCTGAGCCTCAACCTCAACCAGAGCCCGTTGTACCGCAACCCGAACCAGAGCCTGAGCCTCCTGTGACGGAAGAAGAGGACCCTGAAGAACCTGAAGTTGCTCCAGAGAATCCTGAAGAGTCTTCTGAAGAGGAAACAGAAAATCAGGAAGAGGACTCAGAGGAGTCTCCTGAAGATGAGCCTGCCTCAGAGAATGAAGAGAGTACAGACAATCCTCCAACTGAATCTGAAGACGATGATACGCCCAGTGAGGAGCCATCAGAAGAGCCTACTGATTCAGATACAGAAACAGAGCCGACCCCCACAGAAGAAGAGTCAGAGCCCACATCGCCCGAAGAAACTGACGAAAGCGAGGACTCTGAGGACGCACCCCCTTCTGAAGAATCAGAAGAGCCAGAACAAGACAGCCAAGAGCAAGAAAATCAGTCTGAAGAATCACAAGATACTCCTATCGTTGAACCAAGTACCCCAGAGCCTACACCAGAAACCGTTATCTCGAATGCACTTGCTGACGGCAAATTAACAGCCGAAGAAAAAGAGGCAGTTGTCACAGCCATTGTTGCTGAGTTAGCCCCAGGTGAGGCTGTATCCGTAGAGACTCTAATAGAGGCTGGAATTAAGTTTGAAGACCTGCCACCAGAAACGCCTGTTGATGTTAGAACAGATGAAGACGGTAATGAAGTTATCATTACTGCAGAAGTTGCAGCGGCCCTAACACTTATTGAAAATCCTTCTGAATTAATTGGCGCCATATTTGAAGACCCAGGTCAAGTTCTTCTTGCATTGGGAAGTATTGGCGCTGATATGTCAGAAGAAGAACGTGAAGAAGCAACAAAGACTGTTGTAGCAACTGTGGTTGCAGCAGGTGCTGCTATTAACGCAGCGGCAGTTGCAGCGGCAACAACTACTACTGGAGGCACAACAAGAGGTGGCAGTACAGGTGGCGGAGCGCCAACTGGAGATATGAAGGCCGTTAGGAGAAGACGTACATGATTAAGTTCTTTAGAGACATGTTAGACCAATTATGGACACTACTGGGTATGTTTATTGCCTGGGTTGTGCTTGATGGAAGCGCAAAGACCGTGGTTGGTTGGGCAACAGTCGGAACTTTAGTTGCATGGATTGCAACGTATCCCTTGCGCAACCGCGAAGATTAAGAGACTATTTACCTTGAGAAGGGCATCTCAACTAGGAGATATATGGATAAGAAAGCACTAGAAGCAGCAGCAGCCACGTACCTACGTGCAGCCGCAGCAGCCGTTGCCGCTCTGTACATGAGCGGTATCACTGACCCAAAGACCTTGCTTAACGCATTTGTTGCAGGTCTACTTGGCCCATTAGCAAAGGCATTAAATCCAAAAGACCCATCATACGGGTTCGGCAAAAAGAAGTAATAAAAAGGGAGAGAGATGGCGTTCGAAACAACTGCTGGTGTAATAATTTTGGTTGCATCAGTAGCAACCGCTTTGGGCGTCATCTTTCGACCAGGTTATAAAAAGTTAAAAGAGTTAGGGAATTGGTTTGACCATTTCCAACGCGATTGGATGGGAGAAGAAGAGGCTCCAGGTAGAGACGCTGTTCCTGGCGTTATGGAGCGCCTCAACAAACTAGACGGTGAACTAAGCCAGAATGGTGGAAAATCCACCAAAGATGTGGTTAATAAACTGTTCTACAAACAAGAGAAGATTGAAGAGAAGGTAGATATGATGCTTGAGGCCTTTGTTGAGATGGGAGAGCGCCTAATAAGCATAGAAGACCAGATTTCAAAAAGCAATTCTGAAGATACCAAACAATCGGTGTAACTTTACGGGAAGATAGGCTCATGGTTGATATTCCTTCACGTGACTGGAATCCCTTTCTTTGGGCTGGCAGTAAACTAAGAACTCCTGCCAAACCACAAAAGAAAAATGAAGAAGGTCAAGGGTTGAGGTCTCAACAAAGTACTGAGACTCAATCTACTGCAAGTAGGGCTGGTGGAGTTTTAGATGTTCATTTCCAAGGAACTCTCAATGCTCCTTCACAAAAGGGTGCAGGACACAAAGCATGGCTTGGTCCAGTTATTCCGCCTAAACCAAAGAGTCTTGAAGGAGTTCCATCTGTTCGCAGAGGAAAGAGTGGATTAGAAGCAAATCCAGAATATAGAGAAGTAAAGAAAAAGATTCAACATTTTGAAGAAGCAGTTGGCGCTGCTAAAGGTAACCCACATAGAGTTGAATTCACAGGTGGAATGTAATGCCCGTATCACTAAATAAGGATGACATGTCATACGAACACTTTAATGCAGGCTCTGCGTCTCAAGTTACTCCATTAACCGATAAAGATAAGGACCTTATCAGGTTCTCTGCTAGACGGTTTAAGAGTGCGGTTGATAGAGACATTGCTATCAATACAAAGTTTGGATTAAACTCAGTAGACTATTTTAGAAAATTAGAGGCAGTAAAAGACCATCCACATCTAAGCAACAGAGTTCGTGGAAGAGTTAGTCAACTGTTTTCTACCCCTGGTCCTATGACTGGTGGAACTCAAGTACTCGACAGCAAACAATTCTCACATGGGGTGAACTGGTAATGGCAACGAAATCAGCAGCATGGCAACGCAAAGAAGGTAAGAACGCTAAAGGCGGACTGAACGAGAAGGGTCGCAAATCATACGAACGTGCAAACCCTGGGTCTGACCTAAAACCACCAGTAAAGCGCGAGCAGGCAAAGAAGTCAAAGAAGTCTGCTGCACGGCGCAAATCATTCTGCGCTAGGATGGAAGGCATGAAGAGAAAGAACACCTCTTCCAAGACTGCTAGAGACCCTAATAGTCGGATAAACAAATCACTACGAGCATGGGACTGTTAAATGTTAAAGAAACTACTTATTGCATTAGGACTTATTAAAGACAAGAAGAAAGCACCAACTCTTGCTAAATTCATAGAGGATTTAAATAAACTTCCATCTGAAAATGTAAAAGTTATAAAGAAGCCAGCAAAGAAGGCTCCTGCAAAGAAGAAGGCTACAAAGAAGGCCACAAAGAAGGCTAAATAATGAAGTGTGCGAACTGTGAGGCGGGGGCTCTCTTCGTTTATCAAATAACGTTAGAGAAAGAAATCCTCTATTGCGGTAAGCACTTGCCCAAATTCTTGGACTCTCGCAGGCGTGCGGGAAACCTCAAAACTACAGATGAGTTTGCTGCTGAAAGAGCCGCAGCCCTACAAACGGTCTCTGTTCAATCAACAGAGGAACCAAAGAAGCCTAAGAAAAAGGCTAAGAAAGCGGCTGAAAATAATGAAGGTAATTCGTAAGTTCGCAGTGCAAGGACATGCTGTACCATCAGCATCACACAGTCCAAGAGGACCGTTTCCACCTGAAGTCCTAGCAGGGCCTCAGATGGCTTACGGCGATGAACATTCGGATTCCTTACATCCAGCACTAGACGAAGTACGCTTCTTCAAATGTCGCGACTGCGAAGAAGTTCTTTTTGAGACTGAATTAGACAACCACACATGTGAGGAAGAAGAATAATGGCAGTTAATGACAACGGGAATCTACTTGATTCCGCAGGAAACATCGCTGTTGATTTTGTATGGGGCAACGTGCCTATGCAACCAAACGATGTTCGTACAACGCGTTTAGACGCAACTTTGGATGACCACATTCGTGCTCTATCAGAGTGGAATGGTTATCCTCTTTACACACCTAATGACCCAGGCTCTGATGTACTTGGTCCAACAGACTACGTCTCAGTTCCAAACGTACTAGGTCTTACAGCAGCAGTTGCAGAAGATGTTTTAAGAGACTGGGGTCTTGGAGCAGTCACAACAGCAACCTCTTCAGCGAATGCCTCTGGATTTAAGGCAACTATTAACAACATTGCAATTGCAAGCGGAACAGCAACATTTACAACTACTGCTGCACACGGATTCACAGGTAATCCAAGCGCACAGACAGTTACCGTTTCAGGATTGACCGAGACTCAGTTAAATGGAACTTGGTTAATATCTAACGCATCTGGTTCAACTTTCACAGTGTTTAACACTGGCTTTACAAACGTAGGTTCTACTTCTGATAGCGGAACTGTTATTGACTCAAGCAAGGTTGGAAAAGTAAAGGCTCAGAGTATTGCGGCTTCTACTTCTAGCGTTGCTCCAGGAACAGCAATTACTATCACCACTTACGCAGCATCTTAAAATAAATGGCAAGAATCAGGGGAGGAGGCGCAGCAGGCAAACGTCCTGCAGCCCTCCCCTCTGCTCAAGAATTACTAGGAGCGATGGGTAAGCCTTATGGCTTCGGCTCCAAAACAACTACAGGAATGATGAAAGCCCTGTCACAAGAGGGCGGATTTCAAAGTCCATTTGCAGCACTTCCTACAGCGGCATCTACTGGTGAGTTTTTTGAAACAGTATCCCTGCTAAACGCAACCGATACCATGCGTTATTACAACCCACAAACTCCAGATGAAGTGGCTTATCGTAATCAGGCTGGTGAAGCAGTCTTCCCAACTTTAGGCGAAGATGTTTATTACGTAGACGCTCAAGGCAACTTTGTTGACCGTTCTGCTGGTCGTAAAATTTATGATGAAGACTTAGACACTGGTGAAGTCATCATTCCTGGTGAAAAGGGACCACAGTTCGGAGAGTCTGACGCTCCAGCGCCACTATCTTTAGTTCCTACATCCACAACAAACCCAGAACGTCCTCGTACAGTTGCGGCTGGGTATGACCGTAACAGGTCAGTATTGACTGTAGTGTTTCGTGACGGCACCTACTATAACTATTACGAAGTAAACACCAACGAATGGCAAGACTTTAAACGCAGAGTATCCAAGGGTCAGTATATTTATAAGTATTTAGACTTTAAACCACGTGGCGCAGCAAACGTGAATAGTCTTCCCTCGTACGCACGCACGGCTTTGTATAGACTCACTCGTGCTATACAGTTAACTAACGAACGCAAACAGTATGACCGTATGGCTAAAAGGAATACTCCAAAGACACCAACGGCTAAAAAACCAAGAAAGCGATGAATGCCAAAGGCACACAACATTGGACCACTATTTGTACAACTTACAAAATTCCCCTATGAATGGGATGGAAAGTTTGTTGTTAGAGGTTGGACTCAAGAGATAGACGAGCCTTTCCGAACTTCGGAACCCTTGATATTTAGGCTTCCCAACTATAAAGCGCTAGTTATGGGCCGTTGGACTGGTGCGAAAGACGAAGAGGACGCGCTAAACTCTGCCCTAGAAAGGCGGGATGTAACTTACGATGATTTTACGGAAGAAGCGGGATGGACACCAGCCCCAGACTCGGATAGAGAAGAGAGTGTCGACAATTTCCACCCCAGACTTGATAGCCTGGATGGAGCACTCGATGTTTCTGATAGGGAAACACATAACGATTTACCAAAAACAAAATAGTTCTGCAGACCTTGACGAGGTCCTTATGGGTGCAGAAGCGTTTCATGCTATTGCTAAGGAATTAAAGAAACGACATGTTTCATGATATGCTTTTAATGCTTCGCCTCTCTACAGGTCTAGCGTTGACCCACCCAAAAGGTGGGTCACGCTGTTTAATGGGGACATATGGAAACCGATAAGTTTGAAGAAATAAGTCCTGAGTTCTATCTTCAGGAAGAACAGCCTGTTGAAGAAGAAACTGACACACCCCTAGACGAATTGTCTCAACAGTTTGTAGACAAACTTATAGACAAGATGCTTGAGTTCTTAAAGGTACTTGTAGGACACGATTTACACCCTTATCAAAAACCTTTAGCACGTCGCATTATGGAATCTGTCATCATAAATGATGGCGAAGAGATTACAGCGCTTGCATCTCGTCAGTCAGGTAAGTCAGAGACTGTTGCAGACACTGTTGCAACAATGATGATTCTGCTTCCACGTCTTGCAAAGTTATACCCAGACTTGTTAGGTAAGTTTAAAGATGGAATTTGGGTTGGATTATTTGCACCAACAGAAGCACAGGCTGAAACACTTTTTGGTAGAACTGTCACACGACTTAGTTCAGAACGTGCATTAGAAATTATGGATGACCCTGAGATTGATGATTCAGCCGCACGCGTGGGAGGCGTTACTAGACAGATTAGATTAAAGAAGTCGGGCTCTACTATCACCATGATGACTGCAAACCCAAGAGCAAAAATTGAATCCAAATCATTTCATCTTGTAATCATTGATGAGTGTCAAGAAGCCGATGATTTTGTTGTTTCTAAATCTATTTCTCCTATGTTGGCTTACTATGCAGGAACAATGGTAAAGACTGGCACACCAACAACTAGTAAAAACAACTTCTATCGCGCTATTCAACTAAACCGTAGACGACAAACAGGTCGTGCTTCTCGTCAAAATCATTTCCAATGGGATTGGAAAGACGTAGCAAAGTTTAATCAAAATTATGAAAAGTTTATTAGAAAAGAAATGTTGCGTATTGGTGAGGATTCCGATGAATTTCAAATGTCATACAACTGTAAATGGTTGTTAGAACGTGGAATGTTTGTTACATCATCAATAATGGACGAACTTGGTGATACATCACAAGAGTTAGTAAAGTCTTGGCACAAGACTCCAGTAGTTGTTGGTATTGACCCTGCTCGTAAAACAGACAGCACTGTTGTAACTGTTGTATGGGTAGATTGGGATAGACCAGATGAGTTTGGTTACTTTGACCATCGTATTCTTAATTGGCTTGAAATGCAGGGAGATGATTGGGAAGAGCAGTACTATCAAATTGTTAACTTTTTAGAAAACTACGATGTGCTTGCTGTTGGGGTGGACGCTAATGGTGTGGGCGATGCTGTTGCACAGAGATTAAAACTTCTTTTGCCTAGAGCAGAGGTTATGTCTCTGACCTCCAGTCCATCAGAGCAGTCGAAGAGATGGAAACATCTTCAGGCCCTGCTTCAACGACGTATGCTGTCTTGGCCTGCACATGCAAAAACTAGGCGCCTAAGAACGTGGAAACGGTTCTATCAACAGATGGTAGACGCAGAGGTCCAATACAAGGGTCCTAATTTCCTTGTAGCCGCTCCTGACGAGTCTTACGCACACGATGACTTTGTGGACTCACTATCTATCGCCTGCTCTCTTACTCAGGACCTTGTTATGCCAGAAGTTGTTGCTTCAAGTAATCCTTTCTTTGGTTAAGCCACACAAAGTGCATAAAAGGGTGGAAACTATTACCAGGTATACCTAAACCTAGAAACAAGGAGTCTCCAATGGCTATTTCTCCAGCACCTCGCTTTCCAGAGCGTGCACCTAATGTCTACGAACGCAAGATGGGCGATAACCCAGTTCGTCGTGGACCACTACGCTTTGAAGAAGGCGTAGCAACTGACACCGACGTTCCAAACGATTTCGTTAAAGGAATGCAACAAGGTTCAGCAGTTGCTCCTGGTCGTCCAAACCGCAATGCACCTGTATGGCAGAAGCCTGCCGCAGAAACTCTCTCAGAGCGTGCACATGTTGGTTCGGCTGCCTGGATTGAAGCACCAACAATGCTTGGCGAGTTTGCTCACGGCACATACACAGACCGTGCAGAGCAGATGATTGAAACTGTCGTTCGCTCAGGTGGACGTCAACAGCGCCCAGCCCCAACAGTCGTAAACGACTAGTTATTTGACAACCTGAACCCGCTCATACGGTAGTGTATGGGCGGGAACAGGATGTATTTGGAGGAGTTCAGTGAGAAAACCTGCTAACTTAAAACTGTATGCAATGTTTGTTGCACAGGCCAAAGCAAAATATTCTAAATGGCCTAACCCTGGCGCTAGTGCTTGGGTTGCAAAAAAATATCAACAAGCAGGTGGTCAGTACGTAGAAACAACTGAAGCAGACCGTCGTCGAAAGATGGCACAAAAGAAACAACAACACGAACAAGAAAAGAAACGCAGTACTAAAAAAGAAGATAACAAAAAACAAGACAAGAAATCCGAAAAGGATAAAGGCAAGAAGTAATGTCATTTCTTGATTTCACGCCACCGTCGTATCGTGCGGCGTCATCTGACCTTACTATTTCTATTTCACCACTTGGCCTTGTAGAACTTGCTGACGAAGAATTTGAGGTTCACGGTCCTCGTTTAAACCGTTACTCCCTTAACTGGGCAATGTACCTTGGTCATCATTGGGGCTATCGCCGTGAACAAGGCGAAATGCAGATTGCTGTTAATTATTACAGAGCATTTAATGACTACCTTGCAAGATTTGTTTTTGGTCGTGGTGTTCATTTCCGTTCTCCAAAATCTACCGAAGCAATAGTTCCAGACCGTCTAGAACGTATCTGGGAAGTTGATAATGACAAGATGCGTGTCCTACTTGAGATAGGACAACAAGGCGGCATCACAGGCGATGTATTTGTTAAAGTAGCATACGAGGAGCCTTGGACTGACTCTGCTGGAATGTTCCATCCAGGCCGTGTTCGTATTCTTCCTATGAATTCCTCATTCTGTTTCCCTGAGTTTCATCCACATGATAGAACTCGACTACTAAGATTCAAACAAAAGTATCGTTTCTGGGGCACCTCATTAGAAGGTACTAGACAAGTATTTACTTACACTGAAATTTTGACCGATGATGTAATCGAAGAATACATAAACGATGAACTCATCGACTCACGTCCAAACCCACTTGGTCTTATTCCAGTGGTACATATTCCTAATGTTCCTGTTTCAGGTTCACCGTGGGGTCTCTCGGACGCACACGACATCATCACTATCAACCGTGCATATAACGAAATTAGCACCGATGTCGCAGACATCATTAACTATCACGCTTCTCCTGTGACAGTTATCGTAGGTGCTAAAGCCTCTAACCTTGAGAAAGGTGCAAAGAAGGTTTGGGGCGGTCTTCCAAAAGACGCCCAAGTCTTCAATCTTGAAGGTGGTGCGCAAGGAGTTGACGGCGCACTGAAGTATCTTGAGTTGCTAAAGCGCTCAATGCACGAACTAATGAACATTCCTGAGACTGCGCTTGGACAAGTCCAACCAATCTCAAACACATCAGGTGTTGCTCTGTCTATTCAGTATCAACCATTGATGAACCGCTATTCTCAAAAAGTAGCGCAATATGGTAAAGGTCTTGAGCGAATCAATGAACTTGCACTTCGCACCCTTGCCATTAAGGAACCACAGACGTTCTTCTACAATCCAGATGAAGATGGTCCTATTAAGGTAGGTCAATTAGACCGCCTTGACCCAAATGACCCAATCTCTTACATGAACTATGTGCAGTTCCCACCTCCACTTCCTCTAGATAAACTTATTATCCTCAATGAAATCCAGACCAAACTTGGTATGGGCCTTGAATCAAAAGAGGGTGCACTTCGTACACTCGGCGAAGAGTTCCCAGAAGAGAAACTACAAGAGATTCGTCGTGAACTTATGGAGGATGCAAAGGCTGATGGTGCTCTTTCTCTCATCCGCGTTCAAATACAGAAACAAATCCAAGATTTAACAGGAATGATGCCAGGACCTGATGGTTCAAGTGCGGTTCCGTTGGCTCCAACGCAGTTAGGCGATGGGGATGTTATGGGAGATGGAATCGAAGGACCACAAACTCCAAAAAAACTAGAGGACCCAGCAGTTCAAGAGGCCAAGATGATTGAGGACCAAGCCGAGGCTGGTATCCGAAATGACCTACTAACCCAAGCCTATGGAACTAAGATTCCACAAAGACGGGTGGTAGATAGAGAGTAGATTTCCAACTGTAAAAAGTTTGGAATATAACGAGACAATTACGCATAAATGTAATGCAATTATCTCATAACAATCAAGGGACACGCCGCAAGGCATACGGACAACGAGACAAGAAAGATAAGTGAATACTGCTATGGATAACACAGTAGAAATGACAGACACAAATCTGTCACCAATTGAAAGTAGCGAGTCAACTATGTCTTTACCTGGATATACAGCCGATGATATTGCAAAGGCACGTGAACAGGAAAAAGCAAAGTTGTACCCACAACTTGAAAAGATGAAAGAAGAACTCGCATCTCTGAAAAGAGAACGTGAGGAAACGGCAGCCCGTGAAGCAGAGCGTCAAACACGCATTGCTGAAGAGGAAAGTCGTGCAGCACAGTTGAAGAAGGAACAGGAAGAGAATGAACTGTCCTTCAAAGACCTTCTCAAAAAGAAGGAGCAAGAATTTCAATCTCAATTAGAGAATGAACGTCTTGAAAGAGAACGTGCTATTGCACTCTTAGACCAAGAGCGCAAGTTTCAAGAGTTGATGAATTACCGTCAATCTCGATTGGAACAGGAAAGAGAAAATATCATTCCTGAACTTATTGATTTAATTGAAGGCGATACACAAGATGCAATTGAGCAGAGCATTTCAACTCTTAAAGAAAAATCTGCTCGAATTCTCGATTCCGCTCAACAGGCTATGCAGTCTGCTAGAGCACAAATGGCAGGACCACGCATAACAGCGCCTGCCTCAGGACCCCTCGACACCAATTCGGACACACAATCGTTAACACCTGATTCAATCAGGGAGATGTCATTGGCAGACTATGCGAAACAAAGAGCCAAATTGCTTGGCAATGCAGCAAACAATCGTGGTCAGGGACTGTTCGGTTAATCCAACAACTATCTAGAAAGGACTTGACCTAAATGGCAAGTGCAATTACAGGTACTGGTCAACTAGCCAGCGCCCCTACCGCTTATTCAGGCTCTAATACATCCCTGAATCAAGCAATTCAAACAATCTGGTCGAAGGAAATCCTCTTCCAGGCAATGCCAATTCTTCGTTTTGAACAGTTTGCTGTAAAGAAGACTGAACTAGGAGTTGCTCCTGGTCTTCGTGTGAACTTCCTTCGTTACAAGAACTTTGCAGTAGACCCATCTCCTCTAACAGAAGGTGTTCGTATGACAACGAACGCTCTTACTGCAGAGCAGATTGCAATTACTGTTGCAGAACACGGCTACGCAGTAGCAGTTTCTGAACTTCTTCTCAACGCATCCTTCGATGACGTAATGGCTTCTGCCTCACGTCTTCTTGGTCGCCACATGGCACAGTACCTAGATGTACAGGCACGTAACACACTATCTGCAGCAACATCTGCAGTATTTGGTTATGACCGCTCTGCACTACAGGGTGTCAATGACTGGTACAACGAAGGTGCCGCAGCAACACAGTTCTCAGACCTAGATGGTAACTACAAGTTATCAACAGGTGCTGTAAAGGATGCTGCTCTTACCCTTGCTGGTAAGAACATCCCACGTCTCGGTGAGACATACGTACAGTTCGTACACCCTAAGCAGTCACGCGATATCCGTTCGAACCCAGAGTTCATCGAGGTAACAAAGTACGCTGCTCCAGGAAACTTCATGCTCGGTGAAATTGGACGTCTATACGACGTAGTATTCATCGAAACCACACAGGTTAAGAAGTTGGCTGTTAACGCTTCTTATACAACTTCAACAAGCGTAGGAGTTCCTGCGTCTCAGATTGAGGTTCCTGTTAAGGCTAACACTCGTCCAGGTTCAGGCGGTAACCCAGAGTCTGCAGATTTCACTGCTGAAAAGGGTTACTTAACTTCTGCAACTGGTAACGGTGCTGAGGTTTACGAATCAATCATGATTGGTGACAATGCATTTGGTCACGCAATCTCTCTCCCAGTTGAACTTCGTGATGGTGGTGTTCTTGACTTTGGTCGTGAGCACGCTCTTGCTTGGTACGCAATCTGGGGTCTAGGTGTTATTACAGACCAGGCTATCGTCAAGGTCTACACCAACTAGTAATTAGCAGTACCGTCTGGGGGTCATACTCCTTCTTTGACCCCCAGACACAACAACCAACATTCTTAGGAGAATAAACACCGTGGCAAATAAAGCAACAAGTCCATTGGATGCAACAGGAGTTGCAGCCGAGAAAGCAGCAAAAAAGAATGCTGCTGAATTAAAGAAGCGTCAAGAAGAAATTTCTATCGCTAACCAGTTAGAGGCCGAGAGCCTAGAGCGAGATGTATTTGACCCAAAGAAACCCGATGCTCCTCTTGTATTAGATGACATTGAGGATGTTGGAGTTTCGGTGTCGAATGAATACGTAGTCATTCGAACCGTCACCGATATTGATGACATGACATTCGGTGTCGTAAATGGGACTCCGCAAAGTTACTCTTTTAAATCAGGTGCTAAGTACCGTGTTCCACGGCACATCGCTGATTACCTAGAGCAACTTGGATACATTTGGCGGCCTAACTAAGCCGTCACAAGTAGTCCAACCCTCAACTGGTTCCCGCCCTCCTCCCAGTTGGGGGTCGGACCTTTTTTGCGCTGTTAAATCTCCGGTTACAAGGGACAATACTTACAACTTATTTTCGGAGGTAGTGTGGCGAGTTTAACTAGCCTTGGCAGTCGTCTCAGATATGAGATTGGCGATATCCCCAAGTCCTTCGTGTATCAATTTACAGCCGATGGAACTACTAACCGTTTTCTTGTTCCTTACTCGCCTCTTGATGGCGCGAATCTTTCTATTATTCAAGACAACGTAAATGTGTCAGATGATGTTGAGGTAGAAGAAGCCACTGGCTACATAGTTTTTGACACAACACCTGCTGATGGCGACGTTATTGTTGTCGCTGGCAATTACTTTAGATATTTCACTACATCAGAAATTGAGCAATACATAAGCACAGCATTTGCTGAACACAGTGCTTATCACACGGACGCGTACGGGCGCACGGTGTCCTTAGTTAATATGCCCGCTCTTGAAGAGTACCCAGTAGTTGTATATGCGTCTACCTTGGCGCTTTATGCCTTGGCTAATGATGCGGCATTTGATATCAACGTGTTTGCACCAGATGGTGTAACTATTCCACGTTCTGAACGTTATCAACAGTTAATGCAGATGATTCAGGCACGTCAGAATCAGTACAGGGAACTCTGCAATCAACTTGGCATCGGTATGTACAAGATTGATGTCTTTAGTTTGCGCCGAATTTCAAAGACTACAAATCGCTATGTACCAATCTTTGAGCCAATGGAAGTCGATGATAGAGAGACCCCAACAAGAGTTTACGTGCCTATCCCAACCTATGGCGGAGTTGAGGTTCCTGTTACAACCGTTGTTCAAGACCTTTACATCTATGAAGGCGATGACTACACCTTCAACGTGGTCTTTGATTTTGAACTCGATACCTACACAGCAACCGCAGAAATACGTGCGCTTCCTGGAAGTTCTGCCTTAATAACTTCTTTCACCATTACAAAACCTGACGTTGGTTCAGGTGATGGAGCGGGGCTTCGTACTTTACAGTTGGACCTTACTGAAGCCCAGACTCGTATCCTTCCAAAGACGTCGTACTACGATATTCAAATGGTGGATTCAAACGGCGTTACAAAAACGTACGTTACGGGTAAAATCTTCTTGACTAAAGAGGTGACTGTTCCATGAGCCAGTATGTAAGACCAGGCGCTAATTCTACGACGTATGTAAACGACGTCATTAGTATTACAACGCCTTCAGGAACAGCCTCTTATGGAACGACTGGGTCAGTAACAGAGGTAGTAGTTCCAGACCTTGCTTATACTCATAACCAAAATACAGCAAGTGCAACATGGACTGTACTTCATAATCTTGACTTTTTTCCTAACGTCACAGTTCAGGATTCAGGTGGTACAATCGTTGAGGGCGAAATCGCATACACCAATCGGAATCAAATCGTGCTCACATTCACAGCAGCGTTCAGTGGCAAAGCCTATCTATCTTAAGGAGACCTTGAGTGGCACGTAAATTTTTAACCCCGATTGATTTATCTAAATTAGAATTACAGAATGCTCGCATTCAGAACCTAGCAACAGCGCCATCGAGCCCTGTTGTAGGTCAAATTTATTTTGATACCGTACTTGGTTATCTACGCACCTGGAATGGCAGTTCATGGATTAACACCAGTACTGGTGCTCAGGGAACTCAAGGTACACAAGGAGCAACTGGCGATACTGGTGCACAAGGTACTCAAGGAACGCAGGGTACTGCTGGTGCACAAGGTCTTGACGGTGCTAACGGTGCTCAGGGAACTCAAGGTACGCAAGGAACTAATGGTGCTCAGGGAACCCAAGGAACTCAGGGAACGCTTGGTTCTCAAGGAACTGTAGGAGCGCAAGGAACACAAGGAACACAAGGAACAGAGGGTGCACAAGGAACTGAAGGTCAGCAGGGTACTCAAGGAACAGAGGGTGCACAAGGAACTGAAGGTCAGCAAGGTACGCAAGGCACTGTAGGTGCACAAGGAGTCCAGGGCACACAAGGAACACAAGGTGTACAAGGCACTCTTGGTGCGCAAGGTGCACAAGGAACTGAAGGTTCTCAAGGAACGCAAGGTGCAGAAGGCGCCCAAGGAACACAGGGAACTCAAGGAGCAGAAGGTGCTCAAGGTACTGAAGGTACACAGGGTGCTACAGGTTCATTCGGTGGCGAAACTCATGAGTACAACTACCTTACAAACACTGGTGAAACAGACCCAGGTTCAGGTAACGTAAAGTTTGATAGCACCACATTCTCTTCAGTTACAGAGATGTACATTGATGATATTGACTTTAATTCTTTAGATATTTCTTCATTCCTTGAAACAATTGATGACTCAACATCAAGTATCAAGGGAACAATTAAAGTAACAGACGCTACAGACCCACTTAACTATGCGTTCTTCCAGATTGTTAATGCGCATACTGACCAGGGCACTTGGTACACAGTTCCAGTTGCATACGTATCAGGAACTTTGACTATTGTTAACAACGACAATATCTACTTAACATTTGCTCGTGTTGGTGATAAGGGTGACACTGGTCTACAAGGTACAACTGGTGCGCAAGGCGTACAAGGAACTGTCGGCTCTCAAGGAACCCAGGGAACTCTTGGTGCTCAAGGAACACAGGGCACCGAAGGTGCTCAAGGTGTTGAAGGTCAACAGGGTGTTCAAGGTACTGAAGGAGCCCAAGGAACTCAAGGCACTGAAGGTGCACAGGGTGCACAGGGCACAGTAGGTTCTCAAGGAACACAGGGAACTGTCGGTTCACAAGGAACCCAGGGTACGCAAGGTACAGACGGTATTCAAGGTCTTGATGGTGCTCAAGGTACCGAAGGAGCCCAAGGAACTCAGGGAACTCAGGGTACTGATGGTATTCAGGGTCTTGATGGTGCTCAGGGTTCACAGGGTACAGTCGGTGCGCAGGGCACACAGGGCACCCAAGGCGTTCAGGGAGTCCAGGGAGTTCAAGGTACACAGGGTGCTACAGGAACCACTGACCCAATCACTGCTGGTTATGCGTTACAGAAAACTGGCGATGAAATTAAATTTGATGCCTTTGTTGCATCAACAGGTGCAAAATTTGAAGGTGCTCAATTTACAACGACCCTCAAAGCAATCACACCTACTGCCAATCAAGATATCAGTCTTCCAGATGCTGCAGGTACTATCGCTCTTACCAGCGACATCACAGCAACGATTGCTGATACTGATGACGTTCCAGAAGGTTCAGGCAATCTCTACTTCTCAGTACAGCGTGTAAATGATGCGCTAAACACAGTTGTTGTTGATGGAACAGGTATCCAAACAACCTACAACGGTGCACAGCAGACCTTTACCATTGCTGTTGACACAGCAGTTATTGCTACAAAGGACTATGTAGACGGAGTTGCTCAGGGACTTGATGTTAAAGAGTCTGTACGAGCCGCTACTGCTGCAGCACTTCCTGCATACACTTACACAAGTGCTAATGGTGGAACGCTTACTGCAAATGCAAATGGCGCCCTAACAATTGACACTGTTGCAGTTGAAGATAACGAGCGAGTCCTTGTTAAGAACGAAGCAGGTGGAAACCGTGCTTACCATGGTATCTATCTAGTTAACCACAAAGGTTCAGGCTCTACTCCATGGGTGCTTGTTCGTGCAGAAGATGCAAACGCAACTGGAGAAGTTACTGCAGGACTCTTTACCTTCGTAGAGGAAGGTGGTCAAGCAGACACTGGTTGGGTTCTTTCAACAAATGAGACGATTACTCTTAACTCAACTAACCTTATCTTTACACAGTTCTCAGGAGCGGGAGCGTTCACCGCTGGTGACGGTCTCACACAGACTGGCACAACGTTTAATGTTGGTGCTGGAACAGGCATCTCAGTTGCAGCCGATACAGTTGCAATTGATACTTCGGTAGTTGTTCGCAAATTTGCAGCAACTATTACTCCAGTAAATCCGTTCTCAGCAACAGATTTCACAATTACACACAACCTTGCCACTGAAGATATTCAGGTAAAGGTCTACGACACAGCAAACAAAGAAGAGGTTGTTACAGATGTCGATGTAACAGGAATAAACACTGTAGAGATTAGATTTGCAGTTGCTCCAGCCTCTGGAGAAACCTACAGGGTGGTAGTCCAGGCTTAATATGAGCAAAAGAGCACTAGTTCCCATTAACGTACTGGCTTCGAATACGGAGCCAGTAGGTCGCTATGCTGGGGACCTGTACTTTAATCCAGATAACCATAATCTTTATGTTTTTGATGGAGTTATTTGGACAGAAATTGCTACTACACCTTCATTTGACATAATTGAAGGTGGAGATGAAGCCGATGGTAGCGATGCCTATACTGCAACAGCAGATGGTGGAGATGAAGCAAGTGGCAGTGATACATACACAAGTTCTTATGAAGGTGGAGGAGTCCTCTAATGGCAGTTACAATCAAGTTACGTCGTGGAACAGCGACCAACTGGAGTAATAATAATCCAACACTTGCCGCTGGTGAAGTTGGTATTGAAACCGATACTGGGAAATTAAAAGTTGGTAATGGTTCTACTGCTTGGAACTCACTCGCTTATGGCGGATTACAAGGTATTCAAGGAACACAGGGTGTACAGGGAGTTCAAGGTACGCAAGGTGTTCAGGGAGTCCAGGGAGTCCAGGGAATTATTGGAGAAACTGGTGCTCAGGGAACACAAGGCACACAGGGAACACAAGGCACACAGGGAACACAAGGCACTCAGGGTACACAAGGAACCGAAGGACAACAGGGAGTCCAGGGAACGGTTGGTTCTCAAGGAGTACAGGGTATTCAAGGAACTCAAGGAACTCAGGGAGTAATTGGTTCTCAAGGAACGCAAGGAACCGAAGGAACTCAAGGAGTCCAAGGAACACAGGGAACTCAAGGAACTACAGGTGCACAGGGAACTCAAGGAAGTATTGGTGCTCAAGGTAGTCAAGGTCTTGCTGGTCAAAGTGGTTCTTCTTCAAGCATTTTTGAATACAAAGCAGACGCTGCTAGCCAAGCAGATTCAGAACCATCAAGTGGAAATTTGCGTTGGAACAATACAACACAAACTAGCGCTACATTCTTGTACATAAGTCATTTAGACCAACTTGGTAATGACAATGACGTTCTGTATTCAGTGATTAAACAGGGCGACAAGATTACTATTCAAAAGAAAGCCGACTCTACTTCCTATCAAACATTTGATGTCACTGGTGCGATAACAGTAGTTACAAATAGTTATGTAAAGATTCCAGTATCTAACACTGGTTCTGGAACTTCTCCAACAAACTTTTCTACCAATGACACTATCTCTTTTATTATTTCTTTCCTAGGTGTACAAGGACCTACAGGACCACAGGGAACTCAAGGAACAATAGGTGCTCAAGGCACAGTTGGTTCACAGGGCGTACAAGGAACTCAGGGAACACAGGGTGTTCAAGGTACAGGCGGTACACAAGGAACTCAAGGAACCGTTGGTGCTCAAGGAGTTCAAGGAGTTCAAGGTACTCAAGGAGTTCAGGGAACTCTTGGTACGACTGGTGCACAAGGCACGCAGGGTACTCAAGGTACAACTGGAACTGGAACCCAAGGTACTCAGGGTGCGCAAGGAATTGGTGGAGTCCAGGGTTCTACAGGAACTGCAGCAGCAGGTGGCTCAATCCCAGATATCTTGATGCTAGGTGGTATGTAGCAACTCAGTACTGCCGTTGTGAATTTGGCTATGTACTGCTGCCTGCATTAAGAATTTTATAGGTCGATATACTCTTGGCTTTAGAGTGTATGTAGCAAACTTCATCTGGTTCTCTTCTTGCTTCATTCTAAAGTTGAATACATACCAATCTACAGGGGCTGTGATGCCACGTGTGGCTACATCATTAAGCGCTTTTTCTGCCCCACGTTTACTTACTGCATAACCTGCACATGACCATTGTTGATATGAACGACAGACGTGCTCTTCATAGATGTCGTGCTCTTCTTCGTTGTAAGCAAATAGCGAGTCGTCTGGTACAAAGAAAGAAAAGAAATCCCAAGTAGGCATTAACTGCTGCATGTAGAAATTCATTATGGGTTCAAAATTTGCGCTTACAACTATGTCGTCTTCAAAGATAATCAATACATCTTTATCTGTTTCAAGGAACTTTTTGTATGCCAACCAGTTACTTGCCCATACTCCTACTACTCCTGAACTAGGTGGGAAAGTCTCTCCAGGCTGTGCGTAATCTTCAACCGTGTTTACTTTGAAGTCTGGATTTTCATTGATGAACTTCTCTGCCTTTTCTGCAGTATTTAGATACATCGTAGGTGAGCCAAGTCTTGGCAAGAATGACATACGGTTTAAAATGCCCTCGTAAGATTTATTTCGTATTTCATTTCCAGTATCGGTATGAAAGACTTCAAAGCATGCGTTATTTAGCATTTCTGTATCCATACCTGATAGCCAGACTCAATCAATACATACTGGCCTTTACATACCTCTAAAACGGCGTCTACGCCCCGTTTAGGCTCTAAATAGGGATTGCCGTTGTAATTCCATAAATAGTCATCAAAAGCCATCACACCACCTGTTTCTAGCCATTTAAAGGCATTGAGGCCATCTAGGGCGGTCTGTAGCGCTGTATGGTCTCCATCTATGTAGATGAAGTTAAATGTCTCTTTATTATCACTAAAGAACTGGTCGCTAGTCATCTTGCACTTGACTAATCGCAAGTCATCAAATCTAGAATCGTAATAAGACTCTATTGAAGAAAAGTCCATAGATTCATGGGCCGCCTCTTCGCTTCCTTCCCAAGTATCTACATCATGTAAGCGTTCAATCTCTCGATTTTTAAGTAACCACTCCGTTGCATCACCTGTATAGGTACCAATCTGCAAGGCTCGTAATGGCACGTTAGGAACGTGACGAAAGTACTTTTCTACATCTTTAAACCAGTTAGGAAACATTATGCAAACAACTTCATGTTACTAAGGCATCCATAGACATACTCTGGAGACATCTTGTGATTATCTAGTAGGTCTTGAAAGATTGCTCTACTTTCGTCTTTGCGACCAATCCACCAGCCTGTAACGGCCTTTTCAAACATAAGGCAGTAGACACCATTGTATTCCACATAACCTGGCGTAGGTAAATGGTTAGCAACCATGGCAAATTGCAGACCAATTTCGGCAAATGCATAGGCTTTATTCCAGTCCTTGTTGCGCTCATAGAATCGTGAAAGAATGAAGTACGCCTCTGGTCGTGAAGGCATGAAAGCAATAGCATTATGCAAAGTAGTTAATACGGTAGCGGTTCTATCGTTCTGTCTAGAGAAGCAGAGAGCCATCTTTAACAGGGCCGTATAAGTTAATAACGGATTGGTCTTATATCCTAAATCTGCTGCCCTAAGAAAGAATCCAGCAGCAGAAGCATGCTGTTTTAGCCTCTCATATTCTTCCGCTAATGCAAAGTTTTTATTAGCATCTCGTGTATTAGAAGCAAGGTCAATAGCAAGGTCTTTAACCGACATACGAGAGAGCCTCCGTAATCAGGCCATTAACTACATGGCGTGGAATCTCAAGAATAAATGCAGCATTATCAGCGACAGAAAAACTCACAAGTAGGTTGTTATCTCTAACTGCGGCTCCTGTACAAAACTCAATCTTTACATCCATAAATGCAAACTCTTTACTTAATCCTAAAAAGTTAAAGTCATTATCCCAAACAATAAGGCGATGTCTATAAACTGAGTCTTTCTGATTAAGGTAGTTGCGCCATAACGCTACTTCATGTGTAAGGCAGATGTAGTAATCGCCCCAAGGAATTATGTGTGAGCCACCACGTTGGTCTTTAGGAGATGTAGGTGTCTCTCGTGTGAACTCTTGAACAGTCTCTGGCTTTTCAGGATTAGACCACACAACTTCTGTAGGCATTGCCCACTTAACAAAGTGATATGGGAAATCAAGAATGGGCATCCAATTCTTTTCACAGTAGGAAGTGTTCTCGTGCACGGGCGCGGGCATGCGCACGCGTGAGACTTCCTTAGCAGTCCACTTGTCTTTATCTAAATCAATCTTGGAGTATTCCATACGACCTTGTCCATTAGGCGTGGTATCACGGCGCACACCAATCATGTACAGGTCGCCATCCCATCTAACGACTCTGGCATCTTCAAGTCCGTGGAATTCCCAGATAGGCTTATGAAGATTGAGCATCTCTACCTGAGTAGAGTTAATTAGATTTAAGTCCTTATCAAGGCGGCACATATAGTTAAAGGTGACCAGCCTCTGGTCCTTTTCTGGATGCAAGTAAGTAAGCGGCCCCCAAGGACTAAAGAATCTTTCATCTTCTTCAGAAATGTAGAGGGTGTAATTAACACACCTGACATTGACCAGGATATCCCCATCGTCGTCAATAAAGATGGATGGGTTCATAATTCCCGTGTTATCAGGCAGGTTATGAGGTACTATAAGAGGCGCTAATTTTCCGCCCTGAGATACCGATTTATGCACCAGATTCATGGAGTACACTTTAACCCACATATCAGTCTAGAACCAATTAACCTAGGCTTACCTTTTCCTGAAGGAGCAGCATGCCAACAGCATATAAAGTCTTGGGTCAATCAAACCCATCAGCAACAACAGCAACTTCGCTGTATACAGTCCCATCGGCTACAGATGCCGTAGTCTCTAGCATCTCGATTGCTAACTTAGCGGCCTCAGATGCGGCATTCCGCATTGCAGTGCGTCCAGCAGGTGCAACACTTGCTAACGTGCACTATCTTGCGTACGACGTAACTGTTGGCGCCAACGATACGACAATCATCACAGTCGGTATCACGCTAGATGCCACTGATGTAATCACTGTATACGCATCAACAGCAAATCTAGTATTCCACGCATACGGTTCTGAAATCTCCTAGTCTTAAAGGACCTACCAAATGACGGTAAGTAGTGTCAAGACAGGCGATGATGGTTACGACGTAAATGTAACTAATGTTTCCTGGTTAACAAATGTGGCTTCTGGTAGAGGTATTTGGGGTGGCGGAAATAACAGCAGTGATGTTACTCAAAATGTAATTGATTATGTAGCCATTTCTTCGGCAGGTAATGCCATAGATTTTGGCGATTTGTCAGCAGTTCGCTATATGCCAGGAACATGTGCTTCTAGTGTTAGAGGACTATTTGCTGGAGGAGGAACTTCTGCTAGCACATATTTGGCTGCTTCTCAATACATAACTATTGCTTCCACTGGAAACGGCATTTCTTTTGGTGATTTAACCGTTAGTAGAGCACGCATGTTTGGATGCGGTAGTGAAACTCGTGGGATAATTGGTGGTGGAAGAACTGGTTCAAACGCACAAACCAATACAATTGACTACTTTACAATTGCAACAACAGGAAATGCCGCAGACTTTGGTGATTTGAGTGCTTCAATTTCAGATATGGCATCTTGTTCATCTACCACACGAGGACTGTGGGCAGGTGGAGGTCCACCATATAATCCATCAGCACTACTTAAAATAGAATACGTAACTATTGCTTCTACTGGAAATGCTACTAATTTTGGAAATTTAACTCAAGGAAGATTCAGTCTTGCTGGATGTTCTTCTCCTACAAGAGCGTTGTTTGGTGGAGGTAACAGGGATACCCCCGTCGTAAACACTATAGATTATGTAACAATCGCCTCGACAGGAAATGCCACAGACTTTGGTGATTTGACAGTTGCTAGACATGAACTAGGTTCTACGTCTAACTCTACCCGTGGACTTTGGGGAGGTGGAGCAGTCACTAACACTATTGATTATGTAACTATTGATACCACTGGCAACGCAGTAGATTTTGGTGATTTAACAGTTGCAAGATATGGGTCATCTGCACTCTCTAATGCTCATGGTGGAATTGACAGAGAACAATTGCAGTTTATAAATAGTAATGGTGCACTTACAGAGTCTACCCAAGGACTTGGTGTGTTTGGTCAAGGATGGGCTGGAAGTAATAACAACGTAATTGATTATGTAGACATTCAATGTCTTGGTAACGCAGTAGATTGGGGAGATTTAACTACTTCAGGTTCTGATGGCGGTGCAGGAGGAGGAAAAACTCGTGGTTTAATTGGTGCTGGGTATAACATGGGTGCCTCTGTAAACTACATTACTTTTTCTTCAAAAGGAAATGCTATTTCATTTGGAAACACTAGCGTAAGTAGAGGGGGAGAAGGCCCTAGAGCAACTGCCAATGATACTCGTTGCCTTTTTGCAGGAGGCGCCAGTAGTTCCAATGTCATTGACTACTTTACAATAGCAACGATTGGTAATGCCGTTGATTTTGGTGATTTAACGGTTGGAAGAACTAATCCCGCATCTCTTGCTTCTCCAACTCGTGCTGTTTTTGCTGGAAATGGAAATACTATTGACTACGTAACAATTGCATCCACAGGAAATGCCACAGACTTTGGTGACTCTGCAAATGGAACAATTCAAGAAGCATGTGCTACGTCTAGCGATACGAGAGGCGTTATACATTTAGGTCAAGCCACTGGTGGAGATAGAACAGTCGTAGAGTATCTAACTATAGCAACAACAGGAAATACTACAAATTTTGGTACTTTAATATCTTCTTTAGTTGGAAGAGGCGCAGCAGGTTCTAAAATACGAGCAGTGTTTGCTGGAGGAGAATCGGGGTATTCAAATGCAATGGAATACGTTACAATAGCAACTACAGGTAATGGTACAGATTTTGGAGATTTGACTGTTGCTAGGGCTGATGTACAAGGACTATCAAACACACACGGAGGAGTATAGATTGGAAAACACAATGGAAAATAACATCGAACTACATGACCCAGTCGTAGTTGGCGGTGATATTGCGTTAGTTGAGGTAAGTAATCAACTTGCAATTTCCCCTGAATACAAGGGCATGCTGCAACATATCAGTAACACTCTGCCAGCAATCAAGAGAGATTCAGAGAACTTCTATAAGTCTGCATCTCAGTTCAAGGGCGTCACACTCGATGTCACTGACTTGACTCCAATGGGCTCTCTCAAGCATATCTTGGCAGTTCTTGACCGTACTCGTATGGCTCTTGAAGAGGCCCACATTGCCTTGAAGCGTAAACAGATTCAGATGAAGCAGAAGCAGGAAGAGTATGACAAAGAGACTGATGACTACAAAAAAGATTTATTAAATGTAGATATCGTTGAACTTGCTGTACAAACTGCCAATACTGAGAATTCAATTAGGGGCGCAATTAGAAAGATGTCCTTCTTTACTACTCAGTATGAAGCCATTGTAGAAAAACTCGGCAAAACTGAAATCACTGAAGAGGACTATGAATTAAATGAATCCCGCCATCACGTTATGACAGCGATGAAGCAGGCTCTCAATGCCGCACGCACACGCGGGGGACTCATTGATGAGGGTAACCATATCTATCTCTTTGATATGGGTATCAACGGAGCAGCGGCCCAAGCAGAGGTCTTTGCTTACCTTGAAATGGAAAATGATTTAATGAAGAAGGGCATCGAACCGACCCATGAAATGACTATAATGTGGCTTGAAGCCTGCGCCGATAAGTTTGCCGATTGTGGTCGTAAATTTGCGGAAAGCCGTGGGTTCGTACCTCTCGACAAGAAGTCACTAGCAAAGGAGATTACCAGTGGCAAAGAAAGTAATTAGTTACAAACTAGACAATGGCACAATTCCAGCCTATGTCTCTGATGGTGGTTATTTTGCCAAAGACCCAAATGACACACCTAACATGGTCTGCCTTGGAATCTCTGTAGATAACCCAACTCTTCCAGCAGGAGTCACAGAGTATGCAGATGAGGCGGCAGTAGTTACCTACCTCAACACATACACATCTGAGTGGAGAAAAACTGACCCAATAACAAAAGAAGATTTGGGTCCTTGGTCACAGGCAGACGCTGCTGCGTATTTGTTTGCAAAACTGTAAAAAATAACTAGTTAGAAAGAGAGCGCATCTTGGCTATCCTTAGTCTGAAAAGACGTACCAAACTTCGCAGTGCGCTCGCTGCTAACACTTCCTGGCCCGCAAATGTATCCTCTGGTAGAGGAGTGTTTGTTGCTGGACATGTCAATGATAATACCATCGACTACATAAGCATTGCCTCTGCTGGAAATGCAGTTGATTTTGGGGATTCGCTATATGCGAACGGTTTTTCATCGGGAACTGGTTCCTCGACTAGAGGAGTAATCTTTGGAAGACAGGTAGGAACAGCAGGTGCAGACAAAATTGAATACATTACTATTGCTTCTACTGGTAATGGAACAAATTTTGGAAACTTAAGTGGAGTAAGACAGACAACAGCGTCCTGCGGAAGTGAGACTAGAGGAATCGTTGGTGGTGGAAGTAATGAAAGTGGCGCAGGTACTCATCAAACTGTTATAGAATACATCACAATTGCTTCTACTGGTAATGTAACTAACTTCGGTTCTTTGGTTGTTGGTAAAAGAGGACCAGCGTCTTGTTCTTCACCAACTAGAGGTATATGGGCTGGTGGAGCCTCCCCATCAGGTTCTAACGAAATTGATTACATCACAATTGCTTCTACAGGTAATGCCACCGATTTTGGTGACTTAACACAAAATCAGTGGTTAGCAGGAGCAGTGTCTTCTAGCACACGAGGAGTAATTGGAGGTGGAGATGCGGAACCTCAAAATACTATAGCGTACATAACATTTGCATCTACGGGAAATGCTACCGACTTTGGCGATTTGACAGTTGGTCGTAGTTATGTCGCAGGAGTGTCAAATTCTACTAGAGGCGCTTTTGGTGGAAATGGAAATACCATTGACTATATTACAATTGCCTCGACAGGTAATGCTACTGATTTTGGCGATTTGACTACAAGTCGTTACGCCATTGCTGGAGTTTCTAATAGACACGGTGGAATAGAGTTACCACTTCCATACTCTTTGGCAGCGGCTCAAGCCTTTTTTGCTGGTGGCGGTTCGTACTCAGGACTTATAGAAACTGTTGACATCGCTACTCTTGGAAATACTGCTTATTTTGGTGATTTAAGTCAAGCAAGAAATTCTGTAAGTGGACTCAGTTCAAGTACTAGAGGAGTATTTGCTGGAGGAAACAACGGTTCAAACTTAAACACTATTGATTACATAACACTTGCTTCTGCAGCAAATGCAGTCGATTTTGGTGACCTTCTAAATGTTTCACAAAAACCATCAACGTGCTCAAATAGCACAAGAGGAATAATTACTTTAGGTCTTAGTGCTTCTGGTTATTCAAATATTATTGAATATGTAACAATAGCAACCACAGGAAACGCCACCGACTTCGGTGACTCTACGCAAAATCATGGATTTGCCTCTGCTTGTGCTAGCACAACACGAGGAGTTGTTGGTCCTCGATTCTTAGGAAGCAACACAGATTCTAACGTAATCGACTATGTGACCATTGCCTCAACAGGAAATGCCACAGACTTTGGCGATAGCACAGTGGCTAGATTTAATTCAGCAAGTTGTTCAAGTAGCACTCGTGGAATTTGGACAGGTGGCCTTACAAGTGCTGACCAAAACCAAAATGTAATCGAGTACATAACAATCGCCTCAACAGGAAATGCCACAGACTTTGGCGATTTAACAGTTGCAAGATACAACTTATCTGGTGCTTCTAGCAGTACTCGTGGGTTATTTGCTGGTGGAACCGTTTATGGAAGCAGTGCAAGCAACGTAATTGACTATATTACAATCGCTTCTACTGGAAACGCCACCGATTTTGGTGACATACTATCTGCTGGACTGGCTAACGCAGGACTATCTAACGCTCATGGAGGTCTATAATGCCCATAACTACTTTAAAGAATAAGACCTCTGGTAGAAAGTTACTTGCTGGCAACATAACTGACTCTTTACAGTCAGCATTTGTATCTATTGCTACTCCTACAATTTCAGGCAGTGCTAACTTTATAGACTTTACTGATATTCCACAAACATTTCAACATTTACAAATTCGTTTCTCTATTCTTGCAAACGCAACTAATGCAGATGTTACTCTAACATTTAATGGTGTTTCATCGGCAGGCAGTTACACCTATCACGAACTTCGTGGTACTGGAACCGACACCTCTGCAACTGGAAATGGTTCAACAACTTTTATGTATGCTGCTACTAACGCGACAAGTGGAACCTATCCTGCCGTAGGTATTGTAGATATTTTTGACTACGCTAATGACAATAAAATAACAACTATTCGCTCACTTTCAGGAAAAGATGAGAACGGTGGCGGAACTCTTCAAATATTATCAGGTATGAATAAAGTAACTACAGCAGTAACTTCTATTAGAGTTGACTGCGGTGCAACAATAGATACTAAATCAAAAATTGCTCTTTATGGAATTAGGGGGTAGATTGTGCCAAGAACATATGAAACTGTGCAAACCACCACTATTGCTTCAGCAACTTCAACAGTAGAGTTTACTTCTATTAGTTCTGCTTATACCGACTTAATTTTGGTGTGGGCATACAAGTCTAATAGCACAAACAACCCAACTCTTAGATTAACTTTTAACGGAAGTAGCACAGGGTATAGTGGTAGACAAATGTATGGTTCTGGGTCTTCTGTTGCTTCTAATAATAACACAAATGCTTCATTTATCTCTATCGCTCGCGCCGTAGGTGGGCCTTCGGTAGTAAATGAGACTGCGTTAGTTATTCTTCACGTTATGGACTATGCGGCTACCAATAAATATAAAACCGTATTTGCACAAGTAAACAACGCTCAAAACGGTGGAGAGTTAGACGTTGGAGTATGGGCTAATAACGCTGCAATAAATCAAATCACTTTTACTAGTCCCACCAGCAACGATTTTGCGGTTGGTTCGGTTCTAACCATATACGGAATAAAGGCGGCCTAAAAATGCCAATAACATATAAATTAATTCAGACAGTAACAGTTACAGCCGCAACGCAAAATGTTATTCAATTTTTGAACATACCACAGATTTATGATGATTTAGTTATCAAAATGAGTACTAGAACAAACGAAGCAACCTTTTATTCTGATACTGATATTACTCTTAACTCTGAATCAAGTAGGTATTGGTTTGGTTTTTACTCTGTAAACAATACTAAAGCAGCCAACACTCCAGGAAATTCTGGTTTTAATATCGTTGGAGAAGCCACCGCTGCTAGTGCAACTGCTAATGTATTTGGTATTGCTGACATTTACATTCCTGATTATAAAAGTAGCAATAATAAAGCAATAGGTTCAACAGGTGCGCAAGAAAACGATAGTACAGGTAATAATGGTCTATTCGTACATTCTAATAAAGTAGTTAATGGAACCGCCATTACAAGCATAGAACTTGACCCGTTCTATGCCCCATTAGTGACAAACTCTTCAGCGTCACTATACGGAATAGTAAAGTCATAAGGAGATAAAATGCCAACAAAACTCGTTGTAGATTGCTCTACAGGTGTTACTACTGAAGTAGAACTTACTGCCGAAGAAGTAGCCGAACGTGAAGTAAGACAAGCAGAATACCTTGCTCTCAAGGAGCAAGAACTCTTAGCAGCACAGGCCAAGGCAGAGGCTAAAGCCTCAGCATTGGTCAAACTTGCTGCCCTAGGTCTAACTGAGGAAGAAGCAGCAGCAATCGCTGGCGCTTAATACTTTCTTTCCAGTAACAGTAGGGGATAATCAATCCTATGCGTGGAAGCAAAGTTCAGGGCCGATTTAAAATAGACTTCGAAACCAAGTCTATGGATGAGGGCATGATTGATGAACTACGCGACCCTGTAGGAACGATAGTCGATTGGTGGGTCTGGAACCCAACCGAGTTTGATGATAACTACGCAGACTATGTAGACCCAATCTATGACGTGTCTAATCAGACCGATGGTCTTGGTCGCCGTTGGGATGAGCCATTTGATTTGCCCGTTATGTTGGCGCAACAAGTTCGTGGTTCAAATATATTAAATGAACGAGGCTTTTATACCGTTGATACTTTGCGCCTAGTAGTTGCCGTTGATGATATCAATAGACTTCTTCCTGCAATGATTAGCGACCCAACAGCACATATCAAGGACCGTATTGTCTTCCAGAATACTGTGTTCACGCCCACCCGCGTGAACCCACGAGGAAGGTATAAGGAACGCTATTCTGTTGTTACAATTGACTGCAACCAGGTAAACGCTGAAGAACTTGTAAATGACCCACAGTTCCAGCAGTACGCAGAGTAGGAGATTGTATGTCCTTTGAACCAGAGATAGACCCAGACCTTTTTGACGAAGATTTGATAGCAGAAATTGACCATGAATTCGACATGGCTGAGGACTATGATGACCATTACAACGATGATGAAGCCCTAGAGGAAGAGGAAGAGTAATGGCTAAAGCAACTGCAAAACAAAAAGGTAAAGTTGAAAAGGTCATGAAGGAGTATAAGTCTGGCAAATTAAAGTCAGGCAAAAAGGGTCCAGGTAAAGGACCAGTAGTTAAATCACGTAAGCAGGCAGTCGCTATCGCTATGAGCGAAGCAGGCATGGCTAAAAAGAAGAAGAAATAATGCCACGTAGAAAGAAGTCACCTGGTGCTCGTGCTGGAAAAGCGCCACAGAAACAGGTGCGTACTAATTTAACTGAGTCTAAATTTTCATCAGGTGGCGCAAGGCTACGTAAAAAGAAGGGCGGCTACATACGTAAGCCAAAGCCACCAATTAGATACACTCATCGTAAAAAGGTAGTTATATGAAGACAGTCAAAGTCAGTGGCGTAAAGCACACCGTTAAGAAGAACAAGAAGGGCGATGTAGTCGTTGACCACGAAGCCAAGGCTAAGGCTGGGAAATGGGACAAGATTAACCTGACTAAAAAGGGTGGTTCTAAGACAATTAAGCAGGGTGTCAAGGCCGTTAAGGACTGGCACAAAAAGAATCCTCACAAGAAGGAAAAATAATGGCTAAGAAGTCTGACCCATGCTGGGATGGCTACATCCAAGTTGGCATGAAGATGAAGAATGGGCGTAAAGTACCTAACTGTGTTCCAGACCGTTCAGGCAGGAACAAGATTGCAAAGCCAACAAAACAGAAAGCAGGTAAGAAATAGTGTGTGCTACATGTGGATGTATGAAACCAAAAGATAAGCACGGAGAAAAGACTCTAGCCGCTGCTAACAAAAAGTACGCCAAGAAGAAGGCGGACAAGAAGAAGGAGAAGAAGTAATGGCTCTCTCCTGTGATATGAAGAATTGCAAGTGCAAATGCAAAGTTTGTAAAGGAAAAAAATAAATGAAAAAACTATCTCCTAAGCAGAAGAAGATTGCTGCAGTTGCTGGAAACAAGAAGAAGATTGATGGGGCCGATTTTAAGGCTCTTCGTGCCTCCAAAGGCAAAAAGCAGGCTCTACCTAGAAAGCGTGGTATGTAATGGCTAAATACACCAAAGAGGCCGATGAAAAGAAAGACAAGGGCCTATTAAAAAAGGCTGGTTTTGACAAAGAGCAAAAAGAAGAGTTTGAAAAGAAAGACAAGGCTCACGGCAAAAAGAAGAAGCCAAAGACTCTTGAAGAGGACAAGGCCATCGATAAGAAGATTATCAAGGGCATAAAGAAGAAAGAAAAGGCCCACGAAAAGAAGGAAGGCAAGAAGGGCGAAAAAGAGGAAAAGAAGAAAGAAAAGAAAGAAAAGAAGTAACAAGTTGGGGCCTCGAAAGGGGCCCCTTTTGTTTATCCTATCCTTATCGGAAATCCGTGCGGACTCCGTGTAGTACCCACTACTTGCGATAAAGGGGATTTAAATGGCTTGGAAGCCTTGGTACGAACGTGCCGCTGAAATGAACGGAAAAGAAGCAGAAGAGTTCATGCGTGGCATTTTTGGTTGGAAACCAAAAGATAAACGCCCAATAATTGCTGGTCTTATCGCAGGCTATGTCGGTGGAAAAGTTGCCGCCTCATCTGTGAAAAAGGCCAAAAAGAATTGAATAAAAATAAACTAAATAGCGCCCTAAATATGGCTAGTCGAGAAACGACTAGGCTCCTTTCTGCGCACCTGCGCACGGAGGCGCGAAAGAGCGGCTGGTCTGAAGACGTAGTCAGTTCTATGAACGTCACCTACGGAAAAGATGGCTTCACATCTAATGTGAGTAAGAAGCACTTTGATAAGGCAAGAGATTTTGAATACGGCACTCCAAATACCCAGCCTACGGCTGCCGTTCGTCGTTTTAACAACCGCACCGCAGAAGCAGAGCACTTCTTTGTAAACCGTCTCTTCAAGCATATCGAGGATGACCTATGAGTTTCCTACTTGATGAAGATGAAGCCCTAAGAGACTTACTCCTTGGGATGACCGTAACTGACCAAAAGCAGAACGCTGCTCGTAACGTTGGCGTATGGTTTGGTCAACCTGACCAAGAGTTACGTGAGCAGAAGTATCCCTACATTACAATCGATATGATTGATATTGCCGAAGATTTCACACGTGCTATGCGTGGCAAGGTTCGTCCTGCATATATCCAAGACCCAACCGTTATGGTTGCTGGTGTACAAGGCACTCAGTCAGTTCAGTTTGTTCAGCAAGTAAACTTTGATGATGATGACCATGCCTGGGAAATTGATTATCCAATCCCAGTAAACATTGACTATCAAATTACTACATATTCACGTCAACCACGTCATGACCGCCAAATATTGGCGCAGTTACTAAACACAAAGATTCCACTTCGATTTGCTGTCCTTTTGACGGGGCCAAATACCGTCTATGGCACACATCGTCGTTTGGATGTTCTGGATATCGCAAAACGCGATGTGTCAGAAAATGGCAAACGGTTGTTTGTCAATGCAATCACTGTGCGTATCTCATCCGAGATTGCACAAGAAACCTTCACCAAACTCTATAAGGCGCAAGAACTTACTATCACTGGTGTTACAGACGACGAAGGCAATACTGATGGAAGTCAGGTTATTGGTCGTGGTCAATTCACTGCAATTCAAGGCATAACTATTACGGCACCATAAGGAACAAACTCAACCTAGTTAGGAGAAAAGATGTCATTTAGTCGCCCAGGCGTTTATATTACAGAACGCCTATTACCAGCAACACTTCCGCAAGGACCAAGTGCGGATGCCGCTGGTGCAGTAGTTGCGCCTTTTGCACAGGGACCAGAAACGGTAACTCGTGTAACTTCTTGGTATGACTTTACCAAGTACTTTGGTGGATATAACGCTTCTTATCCAGCAACATTTCAGGTAGCAGCATTCTTTCAAAACGGTGGACGCGAACTTTATGTTCAGCGCCTACTCGCATCCAACGCTGTAAAAGCCGATACCGACCTAGTCGATAGCGGTAGCGCAGCACAAGTTAATATTCAATCAAAGAATGCAGGAACGGATGGAAACAACCTTCGTGCAGTTCTTTCAGCAGGTCAGGTAGCCAGCACATACACACTTACTCTGTACAAAGAGTCAGGTGTAGCAAACGACATTTCTGACGATATCCTTCTTGAACGATATGAAAACATCGTTTTTGATGATGATACTTCTAGTGATTATGCAGAAACCGTAATCAACGTTGTTTCGCCAAATATCACAGTAACAGTGGACTCAGGTTATTCAGGACAGTCATTGACTTCTGCAACCTACCCACTTGCAGGTGGTTCAAATGGAACTGCAACAGCATCTACTGATTACACCAACTACAAGGCTAGTGGTTCATCAGTATTTACTAGATTCTCAAATCTTGAGCGTCCACTTGTAATGTTCCTTCCAGTTGCTAACGCTCTTGCTTCTGGAACTACAGGCGTTTTTGATGCAGCAACTTCTTGGGCAGAAGATAACAACGGATTCGTTGTTGTAGATACTGACCCAGATTTAACTCCAGCAAACGCAGTAAGCGCTGCTGCTGCACTTGCAGATACAAGTTACGCAGCCGTCTATTACCCAAATTACTTCATTGCTGACCCACTAGGACGTGGCGCTGGTGCGCTTCGTAAAATTGGGCCATCAGGTGCTCTTGCAGGTATCTACCTATCAAACGATGCATCACGTGGTGTATTTAAGGCTCCAGCAGGTGTAGGAGTGGTTCTTCAAGGCGCCGTTGTCATGGAGAGAACCTTCACATCAACTGAACTTGACACGATGAACGCAAGCACATCGCCAGTCAACGCAATCCGTGCTCTCCCAGGTGCAGGCATCTGCGTCATGGGCGCACGTACGCTCAAGCAGGATGGAACAGCAAACAAGTATGTCAACATGCGTCGTTCGCTTATCTACATTCGCAAGCAACTAAAGAACCTCACAGAGTTTGCAATCTTTGAAAACAATGATGAAAAACTATGGGCATCACTTCGCACCGTAATCTCCTCATTCTTAGTTGAATATAAGAATCAGGGTGGTCTACGTGGCGCAACAAACTCAGATGCGTTCTTTATCAAGTGCGATGGAGAAAACAACACCGCACAATCAATTGCAAACGGAGAGGTACGCATCCAAGTGGGTGTCGCACTCCAGTATCCAGCAGAATTCGTTGTCATTGACCTAAGTCAAAAGACCGCGAATTAATTCGAAGGAGAAATGAAATAAATGCCAACAATAATCAATAACCGCTCGACACTGGTAACCGACCCGTTACGTAACTTTCGGTTCCTTGTCCAGTTTAAACCTCTAACGGGATTCCCAGGAGCACTGGGCGGAACGTTACGCAGTGGAGCCGTAAACTCTGTTTCTTTTGGGTTTACCTCTGTATCTGGTCTGTCGGTAACAACAGACTCCATCCCATACCGTGAGGGTGGGTACAACACAACCGTTCACCAGATTCCTGGTCAAACTACATTCACACCGCTCACACTACAGCGTGGTGTAATGCTTGGAACAAACCAGAACTGGGAATGGATGCGCCTTCTGTTTGCAACAGTTGCAGCAGGTGGCAGCACACGTTCAATTGCAGAAAACTTCCGTTGCAATATTGAAGTATCTGTTCTTTCACATCCAATTCCTGCTTCAGGTGCTGGAGACCCAAATGCTGCCGCTACTGACCATGTAGCAAAGCGTATTGAGGTCTACAACGCATGGCCTACATCTGTGGCATACTCTGACCTCAACGCAGGTGACAATGCACTTCTAGTTGAACAAGTTACCTTCGTACACGAAGGCTTTGATATCAACTGGGGTACAGCGCTTACAGCAGCAGGACAAGCACCAGACTTCGCAGACTAACAAAGGAACATAATGTCGAAAACAATTAGTGCAGCGGCTAATCCCGCATTGGCAAATAAAATGCTCAGTGATGTTGTGGAAGAAAAACCACAGCAAAAAGAAATAAAGATTACTTCTCCTTCGAACAATATCGTGACTCTCCCTGGTGGCTACATAACAGCCACTGGGGAAGTCATCGATGAAGCAGAGGTAAGAGAACTCACTGGCGCAGATGAAGAAGCAATAGCAAAAGCCCCAAATGTGGGAAGAGCGTTGTTAACTATTCTGCAAAGAGGTACTGTAAGAATAGGAGAAGAACGGGCAGACGATAAGGTCCTAGATAGCATCTTATCTGCAGACCGTGATGTTCTTCTTCTTGCAATATTCAAAGCCACTTTTGGAAACACAACAATAATCCCTGTATACATTGATGGAGAAATGAAGGAAGTTGAAGTAGACCTTGATGCGGATATCCCAATCAAGACTCTATCGGACAAGGTAAATGACCGTTACTTTACTGTAAAGGGCAAAAAGAACATTTACACCGTGCAACTGCCAACAGGCAAGACTCACAGAGAAATGATTAAGAACTCTGAAAAGTCATCTGCTGAATTGACCACTCTAATGTTAGAAGGAACTGTTACAGAAATAAACGGAACACCAGTTTTAAGTAAATCCCAGGTACAAACTCTCGGAATTCAAGACCGTAAAATCATCATTGATGAAATCAATAAAAGGCTCCCAGGGCCACAGTTTGACAATGTCACTGTGACTGACCCTGATACAGGAAAAGAGGTAAGAGTTCCCGTTAATTTCGGGACCTTATTTCGATTCTAACGTGACGAGTTATGAAACACTCATTGCGGAGTGGGCAGCGCTCACTAGGTCTTTTAAAGGTTGGACACTAACGGAGATAAAAGCGTTATCTCCACGAGAACGTAAGAACTGGCTAGAAGTAGCCCGTTATGTCAGGGAAAGGGATTAGTATGGCAAATAATAAAATGCTGTCTAACGTTCGTGACCTGACTACTGCCGTTGGTCAACTGCAACAAAAAATTGACGCCCTATACAACTCTCTAGATAAAGTTTCAGGTAAAGCAACTGAGGCTCTAGGGGGTGCGCAGGGCGTCCTACAATCTGGTGGGCAGATAGGCGTTGGTCAAGGTTCTACAACAATGAACCTTGGTTCAGACAACGCCAAATTCCCAACTTCACAGCCGTCTTCTGGCGGCAAGATGATGCCATCAAGTCTTGGAAACTTTAGTTTCTCATGGCAATTTAGACAAGGAAATCCAGAAGCAAGTTTAATGACTTCGCAGGCTGGCGGTGGAGGTGGCGGAGGAGGCGGTGGCACCGGATTTTTTGGTCCTGTAGATGCTTTTAAATTTGGATTTAAAGGTGCCGCAAAAGTTGGGCTAGGTGTTGCTGCAGGTATGTACGCTGCTGCTCCAGACATATCTCTTCTTGGACAACGAAGCGTTGGATTAGAGCAAGCACTACGTCTTGGCACTGGTAATAGACAGATGCTTAATCAACAGTTAACTGGTGGATTAAGAAATGCAATGTCAAGCGTTGGTTCTGATGCAATAGTTGCTCCAATTCTTGCAAGCCGTGGTTTTATGCCAGGAACCTCAAATTATAAAATGATGGTAGGTGAAACGGCTGGAGCGTTTAGATATTTAGGAATTGATAATGCTGCTGCAGCAAGTGCGTTAGCCAGTCTGCGTTCTGCGCCTACAGGAGCAGCGCTTTATAACCTTGGAATTAATACATATGATGCTGCTACTGGAAAATTTAAGTCTACTGGTGCTATTGCTAAAGAGTTAATGAGTACATTAACTGCAGGTAGAGGAGCAACTCCAGAGCAAATTGCTTTTGCTATTCAATCAGGAACTTTATCAGGAACTTTAACAGACTTGTTTGGAACAGGCGCTGAAAGAGACATAATGCAAGTTGCCATGATGGATATTGCAAAAGGCAAAAATCCAGACCTTGCAATGCGTGGAGAGAAAGAAGCCATTCCTATTCTTGAAGGTGTTGGGCAAATGAATTATGCTCAAACAAGATTATATGAAGCCTCAGAAGACAGAATGGTTGAAGGGTTTAACAGAGCAGCAAAAGTTGTTGATGCGTTCAATAGAGCAATGGAAAAAGTAGTTGGTCCACTTGCAGAACTAAAGGGAGTTATTCAAGGCGCTGGTGGAACAAACGTAGGAGAAGCCGTATCTACTGGTGTTCCTCTTATTGCTTCAGGATTAAAGGATATGGCTAAGTCATTAACCAGTCTTTTTCCAGGAATAGCAGGAGCAGGAATTGCTGCAGGTCTTGCAACGGTAGCAGCAGGATTTACTTCACTTACTGAGATTATGGATGACAAACCACAAGGTGGAGGGTCATCCGGTTATGGCGCATCATTTAATGCACAAAGATTGGGTGGAAAAGGCGGAGGTTTATACGCAGCACCAGGTGGCATGGTTACCGCAATGTTTGGCGCCCAAGATAACTCACTATGGGCATCTTCAGGAGGAAAACACACGGGTACAGATATTGCAATGCCAGTAGGAACTCCTGTAGAAGCAGCCATGGATGGCACAGTATCTAGCACAAATGCTGGAAATGAGTACGGTACTTCTATAGTGCTAGACCATGGGAATGGCTACCAAACTGTTTATGGTCATTTAAGTGAACGCCTAGTAAACCTTGGAGATAAAGTTTCAAAGGGACAAAAGATTGCAAAATCTGGAGATACAGGCAACTCAACAGGCCCACACCTTCACTACGAAGTTAGATTTGGACAAAACAATCCGGTAGACCCATCTTCTTTAAATACAGCGTACACAGCCACTGGAGTTAGCCCAATAGTTATTGAAAAAATGGGAAACAAATTATCAGGGTACATGGGCGCGAGCGCGAGCGCGGGAGCATCTGGTAATTACACAGGAAAAATGGGAACAGGAAGTCAAAATAATTGGGCATCTAAACTTCTTGGAAGTCTTGGAGCACCTGTTACTGATGCAAACGTTGCGGCTTTAACAACCTGGGCTCGATTTGAAGGCGGACATTGGAAAAACAGTGCAAGTTTTAACCCTTTAAATACAACTTTAGATTTGGGTGGAAATAAATCAATAAATAGCGTTGGAGTAAAGAAATACGGGTCATGGGAAGAAGGCTTAAACGCAACAGTTAAAACACTTCTTGGTAATCGTTCTTCTGAAAGAGGATACGCTGCAATTGTAGACGCGTTAAGAAGTAACGCGGGAACTTCAGCCGTATTATCTGCTGTAAATCAGTCTGCTTGGGTTCACGGAGAAGGCAAGGCAAGTAACTACAATTTCCCACGTGGTGGTGGCGGTCCTGCAATGATGCAGGCTATGGATTCTGGAGCAAAAACAGTAAATATTACTGTTACCTTTAATCAAGCAGATGAAACTTCTGCAATGAAGTTTGCTAAACAAGTCCAATCATACCTTGATAGAGAAAACAACAATGCAATGATGGGGAGTAACTAATGCCAGGTCCTTCTTATAACAACCCACAACTTGAATACACTAAAAATAAAAAGAATAATGAAACTGCTGCGCAGCGTTTAAAAACTGAGCGTGAAAAAGCAAAGGTTGCAGCAACAAACGCAAAAACTGCAGCGTCATTGAGAGACCAAATTTCTCAAAATAATAAAACTATAAATAATTTAAGTGCAATTATTAAAAGTGCAGAGATTACCAAAGCAGAGTATGTAACTCAGTACAATACTTTAACACGAAATTCTCTTAGTCCATCAAGTCCTGGAGGTGCAACCCAAACTTCAGGTGAGTTAGCAGCAATTGCTTCTTATCAAACTCTAATAACTGGAAGAGAACAGTTAATTAACAACTCAAAAAACAACATTAAAGATTTAAAGAATAAAAATGATGCTATTACAAAACAAATTAATTCAATCTATAACATTAAGGCGGTTGGTGATTACAATTTAAGCACTGGAAAAGTGACTACTACTTCAGGTAGTGGAGGTAATAAAAGCGGCGGCTCATCAGGTAATAAAAGAAAAGGAGAAGAACAGAAGCCAAAAGGACCGTATAAATACAACCTTCCCTTAATTAAACCAGCCAGATTTTCTACAGGTTCTTCAGCACCTCTTACATCCTCATTAGGTGATGCATCTAACTTGATTAATACTCCAGGATTTAATACAACTGATGCTGAAAATTATTGGAAAGAAAGTCCAGGCAGGGGAGTTCTTAGAGTAAACCGAGAGTGGATGAAGGCTATTTTAAACAGTACAACTACTGAAAAAGGAAACGTTCAAAAAGGAAACCTTGACCTAGTTAATGGAGCGTCAGTTCCTCAACGAACGCCCGACAAACAACTTTATGGGTTTAGGTTTTTATACAACCCAGAAAAAATACAAATGATTTACGATATAAACGCGGACTTACACCCTGGAATGATTGCCACTGGAAAAGACGTGTTTCTGCCTTTAACAAAATCAAGTAGTGCAGTCTCTTTAGACTTAGTTCTCAACCGCATGGAAGATATGAAATACAGAACTAATCCTAGTTTAGCAGTAAGAAGACAAGTTTATTTTGGCGGAGGAGAAACGGAAAGTCTTCTTCCAGATATAAAAGAAGTGCATGAAAAAGGAACAATGTATGACATGGAGTATATGTTTAAAACAATGAATGCTCCACATGCTACTTTTAATTCTACTTATAATGGAAAAACTGCAGATATGGGATTCATTCGTCCTACCATTCTTGAACTACATTTAGGAAATAGACTGCGTTATCCAGTTAGAGTAATAAGCCTTGCAGTTGAACATAAGATATTTGACCCAAGAATGGTTCCCATCTTTTCAATTGTTAGAATTACATTTGGCAGATTTATTGAATTTGAAAACAAAAGGGAAACAGGTGGCAGCGGTGGCGGGGGAAGGCAACAACTTAGATGATTTATTTAGATAGTCGTTATGCAGACGCTAGACTGTATCGTGCTTACGATTCAAGAACTGGTCAATATCCTGTAACGGTACTACGTCAGTATCCAACTTATACAGTGTCCTTTTCCTATCATGAGTGGACAGAGACAGACAGATTAGATGTTTTAGCGTTGAGATATTTAGGAAGTCCTTCTTTATGGTGGCAAATTATGGATGTAAATCCAGAAGTAATTGACCCGTTTGATATTCCTTATGGTACACAATTAAGGATTCCAAATGACTAATCAATATGCATTTGATAACTCATTTAAAGTTACCTATCCTGATTTTCCTGGATTTGAAGAAATTCCAAGCACAATTAGGTTAATTCAAAAATCAAGTCATCAGGATATAGTAGAAATACAGTACTTTAATGTTTCGTCTTTTTATCAAAATGCATTAAAACCTGGTTCTTTATTGAAAATAAATTGGATGAGTTCCTCAGTAAGAGGGCAGTTCTTTGGACAAGTTGTAAGTGTACTTCCTACAAAAACTTTTGGACAAAATAATCCTACAACCATTAAGGCTATTGGAACTGGGTTGTCTTTAAAAGAAAGCACACCAAAGATATGGTTAAACAAAACTGCTTCTGAAATTGTTCAAGAAATTGCTAAAAAGTTTAAATTAAAACCAATAGTGTCTCCAACAAAAGTTAGATTAACTCAAGAGTCAATGGTTGGTCAAACCTATTGGCAAAAATTAAGAGAACTAGCAAACAAATCGGGGTACGTGTTTCATGTATTCGAAACAGAACTCTATTTTGTTCCTTTTGATACTATGATAAACACTTTTATGGGAAGTATTCCTTTCCTATCTCTTGAAACAAACTATGGAGATGGATATGACAATATCTATCAATCTAATCTTTTAGAATTTAAAACCGAAAGTTCTACAATCCCATCAGAGTCAAGGTATTCAAATAGAACAAAAAATATAATGGGAATTGACCCATTTACTGGTAAAGTTTTTACTCATAAAACTTCTCCATCTGAGGTTGGTAAAGCATTAAGAAAGAACACCACTACTCAAGTGTTCTCCGAACAGATGTTTGGAGTGACTGTGGGAAGCAAAGCGCTCGCAGAAAGTAGAGCAAAATCTGAAGCAATGGTTTCTTCGTTTAGTGAACATGCCAAGGGCACGGCTCAAGGTGACCCAAGAATATCTCCTTTTAAAACTATTCATGTAGACGGAACGGGAAATTCCACAGATGGTTTTTGGATGGTAAAAGACGCTGAACACTTTATGACACATGACGGCAGATACACAGTTGACTTTTCTTGTATGACTGATGGAACTGGTAACAACAAAACTTCATCATTTAGACAGACTCCAACTAAAAGTGTTGCTGTAAGAAACGTTGCCTATGAACTAGCCTCTGGATTGCAGACAAAACCATCAGTAACTAAACTTAATTCAAATAGGTTGTTAATAAAACAATCTGACAATGGTATACAGTTAAAACAAAGAAAATGGATAGGTAAATAATGGCTACAAGAGAAACCGCTATATCTCTTCCATTTTCCATAAACCCATATGGAAGAGTTGGAACAACGATTGAACAGCCTAAAATCTGGCAAGATAGAGTCAGGTCCGTGATAGGCACTTACTTAGGTGAAAGAGTGATGCGTCCAAACTTTGGGGCTGACGTAGTTGACGCTGTTTTTGAAAACTCAGGAGAAGCCGAATTGATTGTACAAAACGAGACTAGGAAGGCATTTGAAAGGTATCTACCAACCCTAAATTTGGTAGAAGTTATACCTCATTATGACGAAGAGACAGGCATATTAGAGACAGAGATAGTCTACTCATTGCCAGACGCACGAATTGAAGACGTAACAAGCACTACAATAGGCTTAGTAAGAATTGCAGGAAACTTACCCCCAATTCAGGAGAAACTATGACAATAACGCCAGCCTCTAATATCCCTGTATCGGTTGATTACACCAGTAAGGATTATTACTCAATTCGTGAAGAGTTGATAGAAAGAATTCAAGACCGAATTCCAGATTGGAAAGCAAGTGACCCAGCAGACTTTGGTGTTGCTCTTGTAGAAGCCTTTGCTTATGTTTCCGACATACTTTCATACTATATTGACAGAAACGCCAATGAAGCGTTTATAACCACGGCAAGTCAAAGAGATAGCGTTCTTAACATTGCTCGTAACTATGGTTATACCCCTGCTGGTTACAGGCAGGCTCTAGTCGAATTAACTTTCACTAACACCTCTGCAACTGAGGTAACCTTGCCTGAAGGTACAGTTGTTTCTGGCGATGTTGTAATAGATGACACAGTAAACACCATTTATTTTACAACCGTTGCAGACGCCGTAGTTGCAGAACAAATAGGGTCATCTCCAGGAGAAACAACAGTAACTGCTGCAGAAGGTCGTTCAGTAGTTCTTGTATCCGATGATGCAACCACAAATGGAGAGTTAATAGGTACCTCTACAGGCATTCCTGCAATGTCGTTTGAATTAGGAGAAACACCTGTAGTAGAAGACTCTATTGAGGTGTATGTACAAGACGGTGTTCTGTTTGTAAAATGGACAGAGGTTCAACATCTTTCAGATTACGGACCAAATGACCAAGTTTATGTAACCTCACTTGATGAGGATGATGTTGTAACAATTAAATTTGGAGATGGAGTTTCTGGAGCAATACCAACTCTCTATTCAGAGATTAGAGCAAAGTATACAGTTGGCGGTGGAAACGCTGGAAACGTTGATGCCGACACACTAGACACACTTGTATACGTTCCTGGGTTATCTGAAGTTCAAATTACGGCCCTTCAAGCAGATATTTCAGTTGCTAATGGGGATGTTGCATTTGCTGGTGCAGACCCAGAGTCAACGGAACAAATACGAACTGCTGCTCCATTAACTTTGCGTGCTAACAACAGAGCAGTAACATTAAACGATTTTGCAAATCTTGCTCTTTCAGTAACTGGAATTGGAAAAGCAAATGCAACTGCAGCAGTTTGGACTTCAGTAACTGTTTACATAGCACCAACAAGAACTGCAACAGATGTTGACGCTGCTCCAGGTTTAGATGAACTGGGAGACCCAACGGCAGAATTCGATAGATTACAAACAGACTTAGAGACCTTCTACGAAGGTAAAACGTTAATTGGAACTTCAGTAACTATATCGCCTCCAGTATACGTAGATGTAAATGTAACTATTCAATATACCAAGTTGAACCAATACACTACAACAGAGATTGAAACCGCAATTAAAGAGAAGATGGTTACAGCCTTTGGTTATGCCAATCTATTCTTTGAAGAAACAATTAACTCTGGAGACCTTGAGTTTGAATTACTTCAAATTCCTGGAATTCAAGTTGCTCGTGTAACTCAACTTTACAGAACTGGAAGCGGAGCCGCTCTTACAACGCTGCAAGGCGACCCAGATGAAATCTTCCGCTTTACAGAGGACAACTTAAGTATTGGTGAAATCTAGTAATGGATTTTGAGCGAACACTACCTGGCATATACAGAGCAGTCGTTCACGATAACAGAGACCCTAAAAAGTTACGAAGATTAAAAGTTAAGGTCACTGCAACAGGTGAACAGATTACTAACTGGATTTGGCCTGTAATCTCAACCAAACGTCCACCCGCAATTGGCACTGGCGTATACGTCATGTATGTAGGAGGAGACCCTGAATATCCTGTATGGATAGGTGAGTTTGGTGAAAAACCGCAAGGAGTCTTTGCTTATGGTTCTTGGTTTAGCACCCAAGACCAAACAGCCTCAGTCAATACTGAAAAAATTATGACAGTAAACAGCATTGACTTTTCTGAAGGAATCTCGGTTGTAGATACTTCAAAATTTACTGTTGCCGAAACTGGAACATACAACCTTCAATTCTCGGCTCAGTTTCACCATAGAACTGGTGGTGGAGGAGGCTCTGGAAGTAACGCTTATGTTTGGTTAAAAAAGAATGGGTCAACGGTTGCAAACTCTTCTACCTCTTTAAATATTGGAAGCGGTAACTATGCTGTAGCGGCATGGAATTTCTTTGTAAAACTCAAATACAACGAATACGTTCAACTAGCCTGGTCTACAACAACTACCAATATTGCCCTTGAAGCAAATGGGGCAACCTCTCCCTCACCAGCCATACCCTCATTGATAGTGACTATGAACCAGATAGCCTGAGTTCAGCAGGTAAATAGGGGGCAAACCTAAGAAAATAGACCGATAGGTCTGAAAGGAAGTCAACGTGACAGCATCGTATCCCTCATCGGTGAAGTCGTTTACCACTAAGGTAGACTTTACTGACACCGTTCTTGCGGCGCACGTAAATGACCTGCAAGACGAAGTAAACTCTATTGAAGCCACTTTAGGCTCTAGCATTAAGACAGGCTCAGGATGGGCTGGGGCTGCAGACTTTGCTACAACAAACTGGAACACAGTAAAAGATAGAATAACTAACTTAGAATACGTAGCAAAAATTGCATACGATGCCCGTAATCCTGTTGGAGGAACTACTGGTCAAGTTCTTGTTAAGAACTCCTCTACCAACTATGACTATTCATGGACAACCTTTACAGGTCTGCCATCTCAAACTAGCAACAATGGATACTTTTTAACTACTGATGGTTCATCAGCGTCTTGGGCTGCTATTAGTCAGGTACCGTCTCAGTCAACTCATGCAGGAAAGTTTTTAACGACAGATGGAACTATTGCATCTTGGGCTACCGTATCAACTAGCGGTGGTGGGTCTGTAACCGATACCCTAATGTTAATGGGAGCATAAAAAGGAGCCACATAAGTGGGAAATTACGGTAACTTTGTTTACGGTGGCGGCAAATATGGAGCAACTCCAAAACTTGCGTACTCCGTTGAACCTATGTCAATTACGGTTCTTGATTATGACCGAACTTTAGTTGAATGGCAATCACCTACTGGTGACTTTACCCGTTGGAGATTGGTACGCAGTCAAACAGGTTATCCAGAGAATGAAGAAGACGGCGTTATTGTTTATGAAGAGTTTGCTACTGAAGGTAATGTAACACGCCTATCGTTTGTAGACAGTGATGATGCAGAAGACCCAATAGTTGCTATTGACCCAGGTCGTCAAATTTATTATAGATTCTTTTTATACATCGATACAGAGTATTGGGTTGTTGCTGGACAAGTAACTGACACGGTTCCTTCAGACCATGATGCCCAAAAAAAACTTATGGACATTATTCCAAAAGTTTACACTAGTGAAGTCCAGAGTCCTCTAGGAGTTACTGATACCGCATCAGATTTGTATAAGTTTATGGACGGCGTTTCATTTACGGTAGACCAACTATTGACACAGATTGATGTGCTAAAACCAAACCATTCATCAGAGAACACTCCTGCGTCCTTGTTACCCATTGAACTATTGAACTCAGGATTTACAACAGAAAGTAATATTCCAGTTAAGTATCAGAAAAAACTGGCAAGAGATGCGTTCTTTCTTTATTCTAATCGAGGTTTGCAATCAGGCCTTGAAGCCTACATAGAAGACCTAACAGGTTTTGCCCCAACAATTACAGTATCTCCAAATCTACTACTGACAATTCAAGACTCAACATTTTTAGAAACCATAGGTAACTGGCAAACATCTACAACAACTCTTACATCTGTAACAGAACAGGTGCCAGACATAAACACCTACACAATTGATGAGGACTACACAGGCAAGGCTATTGCTGCATCTGGTGCTTCCTTTATAACTTTGGGTGCAAATGACCCAATAGGCAAAGGAATCCCTGTAACTGCAGAAACAGACTTTACCTTTGGATATAAATATAAGTCACCTGCAAGCGCAGGAAGCGTAAGACTAATAGTTAAGTTCTATGACAAAGATGGAACAGACTTAGCAGCAGACTTTACTGGAACTTTAAATGCCGCCAATAACACGTGGCAAACATCTTGGGAAACAACTGAAACACCAGCCGATGCTGTGTACGCTTCTCTAAAGGTGACTTTTAGTGCAGCAGGAACTTACTATCTAGACCAGTTCTATGCTGAAAACGGTGAGAACTTAGATAACACATCATTCCAAGAGGCTCGTGCCGTAAACATCTTTTTACTTCCTAGTAAAACTAATTACATACAAAATCCTTCATTCGAAGATAACTCAAATACTTGGACAATAACGGCTGCGGCTAACGTAAGAGAAGTTGAGACTCCTGACAGTGTAGGTGCAGGTGATGATTCTCTAAAATTAACTTTAACTACAGGTGCAATATTAGAAACAGACACAGGTGCTATTCCATCAACAGGCTTAGATAAGTATTACACACTTTCGTTTTACGCCAAAGCAAGTGCTGCAGTAGATGTAGATGTGACGCTAACACCAAATGATGATGGAACTCCTACAACTGGAGAAGAGATTGAAACCTTTACCTTGTCAACTGATTGGGAGCGTTACACAATCACAGCGTTCGTAGATAATGCGGATGTAGCAGGAGAACTCACTTACACAATAAACTTAGACTTTGATACGGCCTCTGGAGTGTACGCATGGGTAGATGCGTTCCAATTAGAACAAAGTTTTAAAGCAACAGACTACTTTGACGGTAGCCTATCCAGTCAGTTTGGCGTTGTATGGGAAGGCACAGCCCACGAGTCAACCTCTCACGCTTATGTAAACAAGGCCATCAAGTTACCTCGTCTATCTCAAACGCTAGATTCTTGGGTTCCTGCAAATTGCTATTGGAGACTGTCCACCTACGCCGGAGTTGAGTACACCAGACTATCGGTATAGGATGACCCTATGACCGATATCTTGATTACTGTTCTACTAGTTGCACTTGCAGTTACCTATGTGTTGGAGTTACTTGACTTAACCATTCTTGGTGCATGGATAGGTAAATCAAATATAAACATCTTTTTTGCACCTCCTTTAAGTCTTGGGGGCCTTTATTTGCTCAGTGGCTTAAACCTCAATTTGGTGGTTTTAGTACCAGCCGCTACATTCGTTTCATTGGCGCTAGCCAAGTATTTAAATAAACCGACAGTGGTTCAACAGAGGTTACCACGTCTATAGGAGGGGTTATGAAGAGGATAATTGTTTTGCCATTTAAGGATGGCGATATCCAAGATGGAATGCGTAGGTTAATACAGTTAACCCCAGAAGCGGTAGTTGTTTTTCCAGTAGTGGAACTGCCGATGTTTACTGAATCTATGATAAAAATTCTTGAAGAAACTAATGCAAAATATCATTTGTTCTTTACTGATGGAAATGACGACATCGATAGCCTAGTTTTAAAAGCACATGATTTAACTATGTGCAATAACCCAATAAGAGAAATTACAAGAGAGATAACCGCCGAAGATATTCTTGCAATGGTTTGGGAAGATAGCATCGAGGCTCACTTGACTCTTCATGCAGTTGAGGACTTGGCTATAGAGACTTGGAATATCGAAGATGGCCTTGAGCCAATCGAAGTGGAGTTTGACGATGACGATGAGTCTGACGTGCTCTATGAAGAAATGCAGGATGCCCTTTCCAATTTCATCGAATCCTTTGCTACCTACATCACCAATGGCGTTCTAAACACCCTCTCAAAGGCCGTACAAGAGCGCATAAAAGAGGATATGGGCAAAAAGGATGTTGACCCCTTCGGTAAGTAACATAACCCCGTGAAAATACCGCAGGAGGCGTTTACCGCCCAATTAACCGATTATCAGTTCCGACTACTGGTCGTTCTATGCCGTTTTGCGGGCTCCAAAGGCCGTTTTAAGGCCTCAGTAGATGTACTGGGTAGAGAGACTGACAAGAAGTCCGACAAGACCGTCAGAAGGGCCCTTAAAGCCCTAGAACAGAAGGGCCTTGTTTCTCTTTCAAAGACACGTCGTGCCAATGGGTTTAATAGCCTATTGATGATTGAGATAAGGGACGCAAATTACCGCACTGTAGAGACCGAAGGGGACGCAAATTACCGCACCTCACATGACTATGTGACTATTAGTTCACGTGATACTAACCAGTTAGTAGTACCTACTAGTCAATCTAGTAATCAATTAAAAGAGTTTAGAAACACCGAAGGTGTTTCACTAAAGGAAGTGAAGGTTCCTATGAAAGGCTATGACGATGGCGACGAATTGGCAGGATTTGGTCTTATTGAGCCAAAGGATGCTCCTACGCAGAAAATCTCAAAGCGCGACCCAAAGACCCGTGGGAAGAGACCAGAGCATGAGTGGACCCCAATGGATGTCGCTGCAGAATTTTCTTTTAGGGTTGGGCGTAAGTACCCCCTACTTCCAGGAACCGTCAATGTCCGAGCCCTCTCAGGAGCGCTCTCAAAATTCAGAAAGCAATACGGAACAACCGCTCTCGTAGAACTTGAGTTGCTTCGTTTGTTTATGGCAGACGAAAGAAACTTCAAACAGATTGGCGATGAGGCTCCAAGTCTTTATAAACTTTATCTTGCATCTTTTGGAAAGAAGATGAATCAAGCAAGAGAGAACTTAGGATTGCACCGAGTTTCTAAAGAGAAAACTCCTACTGCTAAGATGGCTACCGTAACTGCAAGTGATGGCAAAGAGTTTCAAAACTCAATGTCTGGTAGAGCACAGTTAGAGCGTTACGAACAGAGGTTGAGGGGAGCAAAATAGTGTACGACGTGAATCAATTGTCGTCTATGAAAAAGCATTGGCTTTTGCGTACTTCGAATATCCCACGTCGCTTTCTTGGTCTTGAAACTAAAGACATAGTTGAGCGTTCTGGTGAATTGCCTTCACAATACGACCAGTGGATTGATGATGTTGCTAATGGTCTTGTTATAAAGCAGGTTGGCAACATTGGTACAACTGGTGTCGGTATGCTTTTTGATGGAGGGCCCGGAATTGGCAAAACAACTCATGCAGTTGTCGCCGCTATGGAGGTGGTCCGCCGTCTCCCAGAGGACGACGACGAGGCTCGTAAGATTCTGGGTATGAGTTCGAGCGATTATGGCCTCAATGCTCGCCCTATCTACTACATGACTTACCCTGAGTTTTTATCAAAGAAGAAGTCGACTTTTGATGCAGACCCAGAAGACAAGAAGCAGATGGTCTATGAAATTGACGGGCTGCATGGTCGCTCTAAGTTTGACTTCTTGAATGTTCGCATACTGGTAATTGATGACCTTGGAAAAGAGTACGGTTCAAAGTACGACGACACCTCTTTTGATGAGATACTTCGGTCTAGGTACGACAGAGCGTTGCCGACTATTGTGACAACCAATGTCGTTCTTGAAAATTGGACCGATAAGTACAGCGAAGCGATGGGAAGTTTTGCTAACGAAGCGTTTGTGCGGGTTCCAATATTCGGTTCAGATATGAGAGGGGCACAATGAAAGGCGGAAGTGTGCAGACTTCTTGGCGAACCATTCAGTTGTTCATCTCTGCACAGGCTGCTGGAATTTTTGAAGTTGAAGTCGATACTGAGACAAAGAAACTTAGATGTAACTGTCCTAAGTGGAAAAAGACCTTCAACTGTAAACACGTTCGTTTTGTAGATGAACGTATGCTTATGAATTCTGGTCATTACTCAATCCTCATTCCAGACGAGATTCCAGAAGAACTTGCGCTTTATGCAAGCGATACCGCTGAGAAGTTTCGTGAGTTTGTAGTTAAGTACGCTAAGATAGAAGTACTATGAAAGACGGAGACATATCGAATGTCTCCTCTCCACAAGTTATCGCTACTACTGATGTAGTGATTAAGTTAGTTGAAGAAGAGACTCGTCGACTCTTAGGTAAGAAGATTACCTATAAACTTGGCGATGTCGATTTGCTTGGAGCCAACAGATTGTGGATACTTGCCAATAACTACGGCATTTCTCTAGAACTTGCTGGTTTCGAATCGGAGGGTTGGACAGAAGAACTTCTTGACAAAGCCTTTGAAAAACTAGAACGACGTGTAGTTAATCCGTTTAACTACTGGCAATTATACGAAAGTGTAGATGAGTTAGTTACGATGCTTCCTTATCGACCAAACTTGAAGGGCGTAATTGATAAGCCTGACCGAGTTGCGCGATATGGGTCAGCAGGAGTAGAACTAGCCAATCTTTAGAGCCTTGAGGGGGCGATATGGCAGCAGATAACGAACACCGTCTGGTCAGTAAAGTAATACGTGACCGTGACATTGTCCCTGCCCTTTCACGTGGCGTTCAGGACTCTTGGTTCTTAGATGAAGACAATCGCAAAGTTTGGTCATTTGTTCGCAAGCATTACAGCGAGTACCGCGAAGTTCCTACTGGCGTAACTGTTAAAGACCATTATCCAAATTACAAAATTCTTGATGTAGAAGACACTGTCGAATATCTACTCGACACTATGGTCGAATTCCGTCGTCGACTGCTTACACGACAAGGTCTTGAGAATGCTGTTGAGTTACTACAAGACAATAATCACAATGCTGCGCTTCTTGCAATGGAGCAGGCAATTGCTAAGGTTAATGAACAGGGTGTTTTAGGAACTCACGAAGTTGATTTATCAAAGAACACTGAAGAGCGTTACGAAGATTACAAAGCACTTCAAAGCAAAAAGTTCTTAGGAATACCTACTGGATTTGAAAAGATTGACGAAGCAACCGCAGGATTACAGGGCGGTCAACTCATAACGATTATTGCTCCTCCAAAAACTGGTAAGTCTCAGATTGCTCTGCAGATTGCTATAAATGTTCACAAACTTGGCTATGTTCCAATGTTCCAGTCATTTGAGATGAACAATCATGAACAGCAGCAGCGCCATGATGCGATGCGTGCTCAGATATCTCATGGTCGTTTACGTCGTGGAAAGTTGTTACCTGCAGAAGAAGACCGATATGTAGATATGCTCAATGAGATGGAGAAATTGCAGCCTTTCCATCTTGTAGATGCCGTAAACGGAATTACTGTATCTGCGCTTTCAGCAAAGATTGAGCAGTGCAATCCTGACATTGTGTTTGTAGACGGTGTTTATCTGATGCTAGATGAGATTACTGGCGAAATGAACACGCCTCAAGCAATAACCAACGTTACTCGTGCTTTAAAGAGACTGGCTCAAAAGATAAACAAGCCAATCGTTATTACAACTCAAACTCTGTTATGGAAGATGCGTGCTGGCAAGGTAACTGCAGACTCTATTGGTTATTCATCATCGTTCTTCCAAGACTCAGATGTAATTCTTGGTCTTGAGCCAGTGGAAGAAGATGAGGAGATTCGTTTATTAAAGATTGTTCAATCACGTAACTGCCCACCAAGTGAGACTGCCATTACTTGGCGTTGGGAGACTGGCTGCTTCCATGATGAAGCCTCTATGACCAAGTGCACATACTGCATGAATTGGGGCGGTTGATGATTGATGTAGAGAAGGTCTTGATATCACTTGACCTACCACTTGCTGCACAACGTGGTGAAGAAGTAAATGGATTTTGTCCCCTACATAATAAGCGCACAGGAAAAGATGACCGCAATCCTTCTTGGTGGATAAATACAGTTACTGGTGCTCACATATGCTTTTCTTGCGGTTACAAAGGAAACGTCTACACATTAGTTCGTGATTTAAAGGGAATTGATTATCACGATGCAAAAGAGTTTATAGAAAATCAAGCAGAGATTCCTGCAGATTCTTTACTTCGTCGTATTAAGGATTTGCCACATTTTGTAAAGCCTGAAGAAGAGCCAATAGGTATGTCAGAGGCTCGTTTGGCTGTGTACTCAGAGCCTCCTGCATTTGAGTTAAAAAAGCGATTCCTAACTGCAGAAGCAGCAAAGCACCATGGCGTACTTTGGGATGTAAATCATTCAGCATGGATTCTTCCTATCCGCCATCCCGACACATATGAATTGATGGGATGGCAAGAGAAGGGTGCTTCTGGTCGGTTTTTTCGCAATCAACCAGCAGGAGTTAAAAAGTCTAAAACTGTTTTTGGTGTGGAAGTTATGGCTACCGATATTCTTGTTGTGGTTGAATCTCCACTAGATGTTGTCCGTCTTCGTTGCGCAGGTGTAGAGGGAGCAATCTCTACGTTTGGTGCGATTGTTAGTGAAGAACAAGCAAAGATTATGCGCAGAGCAGATAAGGTCATTGCTACGTTTGATAAAGACGAGGCAGGATTAAAGGCTGCCGAATCTATGCGTCCCTTTGCTCGTAAATATGGCTTGAACTTATTCTTTTTTGATTACACAGGAATTGATGTGAAAGACCCAGGAGATATGGGAGTCAATGAGATTCATCGCGGTATAGAGAACGCTAAATCCTATGTATTAGGAAAGGAGGCGTTCGTTGTTCACCGGAACTCTTAAACCTTATCAAGTTGAGGCTGTTAGCCGTATGGTTGGCGAAAAGAAGATGCTAGTTGCATACGAGATGGGTTTAGGAAAGACCTGTATGACTATTGCGGCCCTTGAGAAATTAAACGATACAGGGCAGATACAGAAGGGTCCTGTTCTTGTAATAGCCCTATCCAGTCTTAAATATCAATGGCAAAAAGAGATAGCAAAATTTTGCAAGGGTGTAGTTTCTGTTGTGGTGGACGGCAGCAAACAACAGAGAACACAGCAGTACGAAGACGGACAGAAGGCTGACTACGTCATTACTAATTATGAGTCGATAGTCAATGACTGGTCTATGGTATCTAGATACTTCTGGGGCGCTGTGGTGTGTGACGAAGCCACTGCTATCAAAGGCTTTAGGTCTAAACGCTCAAAGAGAGTCAAAGAGTTGTCAAGAAATGTACCTATAAGGTTTGCTCTAACTGGAACTCCTATTGAGAACGGTAAACCTGAAGAGTTGTACAGCATTATGCAGTTTGTTAATCCAACACTTCTTGGTCGATTTGATTTGTTTGACCAAACCTTCATTGTTCGAAATCATTTTGGCGGAGTACAAAGATATAGAAATCTTCCAATCTTTCATGAGAAGATGAAGACTTGTTCAGTTAGAAAAGTACAAACAGACCCAGATGTTGCTCCTCATCTTCCTAGCGTCATAACTAGAGACCCTCTACTTGTCTCCTTTGATTCTGCTGGAAGAAAACTGTATAACTTTATTGCCGAAGAATTGATGAATGAGTTAATAGAAGCCAAACAACTTTTAGGCGCTAGTTTTTCTATTGCTGCTCATTATGGCGAGGGGTATAAACCAGGTAGTCCAGCAGACTTAATGCGTGGCTCGATAATGTCTAAGATAACAGCGCTTCGTATGGTTTGTGATAATCCTATAATTCTTGCCAATAGTGAATCGGCGTATGCTCAATATTTAATTGCCGAAGGTCACGTTAAATTACACGGAGCAAAGGCACCTAAACTAGATGCTCTTGTAGAGTACGCCAATGACCACCTTGATACTGACCCCGATGCCAAAATAGTTATCTTTGCATCTTACCTAGATGCTGTTGCTTTGATTTATGACAAACTAGGTGGAACTATCTATACCGGAGAAATGAACTCTAAAGAAAAAGAAAAAAGTAAAGAAAAGTTTTTAACTGACCCAGATTGCAGGGTCTTTATTTCTTCGGATGCTGGTGGTTACGGAGTTGACCTTCCTAATGCAAACCTTTTGATTAACTATGACTTGCCTTGGAATGCGGGCCTAGCGGTTCAACGAAATGGGCGCATAAAGAGAACCTCTAGCCGTTGGCCCACTATAACTATCCAGGATATACTCATGAAGAACTCTATAGAAGAGCGTCAGCACGAGATGCTACAGCAGAAGAGCGCCGTGGCTAATGCCGTACTTGACGGTGCGGGAATCAACTCTCGTGGTGGTGTAGACTTGACCGTAGGAAGTCTTTTGAACTTCCTTTCTAAATCGTAGGAGGGGCTAATGCCACGCATATCAAAACAAGAAGCCAGAAGCATCGATAAAGACGACACTCTGTCGCAAGCACAACAGTATATTTTTTATAAAAAGCAAGTTGAGTATTTCCAACAACAAATGAAAGACTTGCGTGATGACCTTTTCATACACATTGAAGAAAACGGCGAAACTGACGATAAAGGAAATATTATATTTGAACTTCCTCAAGAAATTGAGGGCTTTGCATCTATGACAAAGCAGCGTAGAGTTTCAAGAAAGATTGATGAAGATGTTGCATTTGAGATTATCGATGAACGAGGATTGCGAGACAAACTTATAAAGACTGTAGAAGTAGTTGATGAAGATGCTCTTATGGCTGCGCTTTATAGTGACGAACTGACAGAAGAAGAGATTGATGAAATGTATCCTCAGACTGTAGTCTGGGCATTGGTAATTAACAAGGGATAACAAATGCCTGGATTAAGAGGAGAGGACGAAATTTACGAGGCCTTCAAAGACCTCGAATACGTTCCTGGTTCAAAGAAGAAACGACGCGAACCAGACCCAAAGGTTTCTCGCCGTAAAAGCGGTGAGACTAATGGTTGGGATGAAAACCCAATTATTAAAACATTAGGTGGAAAGGAAACTGAAGTCTTTACAATCGGTGCTCTTGCACAGGCATTGGAAAAGACAATAGTTACTGTTCGTCTATGGGAACGCAAGGGGTACATACCTCGTGCACCGTACCGACTTAGGGCAAAAACCCTACAAGGTAAAAAGACTGGAGGAAATCGAGTTTATACTCGACTACTCATTGAGGCTGCGATTGACGAATTCGCCAAACGTAACCTACTAGGTTCTGCTCGTGTAGAGTGGAATCAACACGAAGACCTGACAGAGGCTTTGTTAAAGCGCTGGAAGGAACTCACATCCATCGAGAGCCAGAAATAGTAAACACGTACAGAGATACGAACTATTCCGTGCCTCACTACCAAGAAAGAAACAAATGCCAATTACAAAACCAGCAGTAAATGCTGATTCGTATCTTGAAGAAGATAGCGAAACAGCAACTCCTAAGGTCGGCACTACAGTCCAACAGGGCTGGGATGCTGCCGATGCATTGTTGAAGTCAGATACACCTTCAGAATTTCCATCTGACTTTAAATTCTCTGAAGAACCTCAACTTGTTAAGTTCTTAGAGGATGGACCATTCCGTGTCTATGAACAACATTGGATTGAACGTCCAAAAGGAAAGAAATCATTCGTCGCTCTTGAGGAGAACGACCCATTCACTGAGATTCTAGGAAGCAGGCCACGTCCGCGTTTTGCGTTTAACGTGCTTGTTCTTAGCGCAGAAGCACCTTCTGTACAAATTCTCACTGCTCCACCATCATTAGCACGTCAAATTAAGAAGGCTCATGATGACGAGCGTAAAGGACCTCTTTCAAAAGAGTTCTGGGAGATTTCTCGACTAGGCACTGGCCCAACGACGCAGTACACCCTCAACTTCGTCCGTGGTCGTGACCTTGCCGAGGAGTGGAAACTAAACATTGATGAAGTTAATGAGTTAGTAGCAAATGCTGTTCCATTTACAGCCGACGTAATTCGAGAGACCCCTCGCTCTGAAATGCTGGAAATTGCTCGCTCTTTAGTCTAGTCACGTTTCCACACGTGAGAGGACCTGTTACCTCCATTTCAGGTCCTCTCACATTTAACGAGGGGGTTTTATGAACATAATTACAACAAAAGAACAACTAGAAGATTTAGTTGCGCATTACAAAAAAGTAGATGCATTTGCTTTTGACATCGAATCTGTTGGTGAAAACAGAATCCAACCTGTAGTTAACGATGTCTTGTGGATTTCTCTTGCAACAGAAGGCCGTGTTGATGTAATACCTATGGGTCATCCAAACGGCGAGTTCTTACGTTGGGACAAAGAGTTGCTTCTTAGTGGTCAGCGCAAGTTAGCCGCTGGCAAAGAATTAAAAGAAACAGACTATTCAAAGAATGAAGCGAAGTGGGTTCCAGTGTTTGGTCCTGCTCCTGACCAACTATTGCCTGGAGACGTGTTCAAGGCTCTTAAGCCTCTATTCTTCAGTGAAAAACTAAAGATTGGTCACAATGTAAAGTTTGATTTAAAGTCTATTGCAAAGTATTACCGTGGGGTTGTTCCTACAAAGCCCTTCTTTGACACCATGATGGCTGGGTTTATAGTGAATAACCGAACTCGTGGTTATCTAGGACTTGCTGACTGTGCTAAACGAGAATTAGGAATTACAGTTGAAAAGGGAGTTGGAGCACAGGTAGAAGTTCACTCTTTTAGTGATGTAGCAGACTACTCAGCACTAGACGCTGAGGTCACTTATAAACTTTATAAAGTAATGGCTCCTAAACTCACAGGAGATTTAAACCGTGTGTGGAATTTGGAGATGGATGTTCTCGCTGCTCTCTGTGATATGGAATTGACTGGAGCAAACATCGACGTTGTTGAGTTAACAAAGTTAAAGAACCGTCTTGAAAAGGACCTTGATGCTGCTAAAGCAAAGGCTTGGAAGTTGGTAGGTAAGCCTTTTGCCATGAACTCTGTGCAAGAGAAGCAGAAGTTGCTTTTCTCTCCCAAAGAAGAAGGCGGTAGAGGTATAAAGCCAAACCTTCGCATTAAAGTTGCTTTGACTGCAAAAGGACAGGGAGTTGCTGCTGTAAACCCCATGCAGTTAGGAATTCAACACTATTCCGTTTCATCAGATGCTTTGGAGTTCTATCGTAATAAAGACGAACTTGTAGACGCAATACTTGAATATCAAGATTTGAATAAGTTAATGACAACTTATGTAATGCCGTACTTAGGTGGAGAGATAACCCATACAGTAATGGGCAAAACAAAAGTTGTAGATAAGAAATCTCTTTTAGTAAATGGCAAGGTACACACTAACTTTAAACCTCACGGAGCAGAGACAGGGCGTTTCTCTAGTAGTGACCCAAACCTACAGAACATTCCTAGTGGTGGAGAGTACGGAAAGTTAATTCGTGATTTGTTCATTGCGCCACCTGGTCACAAACTTGTGGTTGCTGACTATAGTCAAATTGAGCCAAGAATCATCGCATCCTTTTCAGGTGACCCAATTATGGTAAACAACTATCTTGATGGTGGAGATATCTACACCACTATTGGTGACACTATGGGAGTTGACCGCAAGGCTGGAAAGGTTCTTGTTCTTTCTATTGCCTATGGCGTTGGTCCTGAAAAGATTGCTCAAAGTATTGGTTGCACCGTAAAAGACGCAAAAGATTTGTTAGACCGATTTACCAAGCAGTTCAGTGACATATCTAAGTATCGTGCACGAGTAATTCGTATGGCAGCAGCCCAGACACCCACGCCATTTGTGTCTACCTTGTTTGGCAGACGTCGGTATATCCCTGACTTAAAGAGCAAGGAACAGGGGTTGAAGTCTAGAGCAGAGCGTCAAGCATTTAACACAGTTATTCAAGGCTCTGCTGCTGACATTATGAAGTTAGCCATTATTAGGGCTCATTCTTGCTTTGTAGACGAGCCAGGAGCCAATGTCATTTTGACCGTGCATGACGAATTGGTTACTGTTGCTCGTGAAGATTTAGCGGAAGATGTGGCAGAAGCAATCCGCGAGTCGATGGAAGGCATACGCCTACCAGAGATTACCGTTCCGCTTATTGCTGAAGCAAAAATTGTAGATAGATGGGGAGAGGCCAAAGAATGAGTAACGCTAACTGGTGGGCTAACAAACTTGGACAACAACCTGCGCAACAACCGCGTCCTGCAGATATGCCAATGCCGCCGTCTCAACAACCAATGACTCCATATGTTCCACCACAATCAAATCCAGTTTTATCTAAAGCACAGAGTGCTAATCAAACGCAGTCGTGTCCAAATTGTTCTTCTAGTAACTACATGAGTGTTGGTGGTGCAAAACTTCGTTGCTATGACTGTGGGTATCCTTTAGAACAATCCGGTAGTAGATATGGTTCTTTAACTGGTGCTAAAGTAGAGGGCGCTACAAAATCAGCCAGAGGAAATGATGCAATAAATAATTTTAACCCACAACAGATAATTGGAAGGATTGATGGATGATAACTGATGAGGCTAAAAAAATTGTTGCACAACTCAATAAAAAGTTTGGTGATGGTGTTGTTGTATTCGCTAGTGACATTCGTTCTGACCTTGTACCTAGGTTTACCAGCGGTTCTACAACTCTCGATTATGTTTTGGGTGGTGGATTTCCTGGAAACCAATGGAACGAACTTATTGGCGAGCCTTCACATGGTAAAACCGCAGTTGCATTAAAAGCGATTGCTGCAAATCAAGCAAAGAACCCTGATTTCACAACTGTATGGGTTGCTGCAGAAGCGTGGGTTCCTGAATATGCAGAGATGTGTGGAGTTGATACTTCTCGTGTAATTGTTGTTGAAACTTCTGTTATGGAAGAGGCATACGATGCCGTCATTGCCTTTGCAGAGTCTAAATCTGTAGATGCTATAGTCATTGACTCTTTGCCAGCCCTTTCTCCTTCTCCTGAGTTGGAAAAGAGTATGGACGAAATGACTGTAGGAAAAGGTGCACTGTTAACAAACAAGTTCTTTCGTGTTGTCGGTACCGCAATGAAAAGAAGTCTTGTTGAAGCAGAGAGACCTGTTTTAGGAATAGTTATTAATCAATACAGAATGAAGATTGGCGTGATGCACGGAGACCCACGCACCACTCCTGGTGGAGAAGGTAAGAACTACGCATTCTTTACTCGCTGTGAAGTTCGCCGTGATGAATGGATTGAACTTGGTTCCGGTAATAACAAGGTTCGTGTTGGACAGAGAATTAAGGTTCGTACACTAAAGAACAAGACCGCTCCTCCACAAAGAGTTGCCTACTTTGACTTCTACTTTGCAGACGGTGGTTCTTGTCTTCCTGGAGAGTACGACTTTGCTAAAGAGATTGCATCTCTTGCAGTCGTAAAAGGATTGATTGAAAGAAAAGGTGGGTGGTATTACTATGGAGAAAGAAAATGGCAAGGAATCGAACCAGTTATTGATAGCCTCCGTGGCGAAATTGATTTCAAGGAAGAACTTGAAAAGGCTGTCCTCGAATCCAACGATTCCATTGTGGTGGGTATTGATGAGTAACAGATTTGTGATAAATGACTCAGGTTGGGCTGAAGAACTAGAACGAGGTGTAGAGGACTACACCGATATGTTGTTTGAAGCCATATATCCTGAAGGAACAGAAGATGAGATAACTGAAACTTTGTCAGGAGAACCATTTTGTGGATGTAACAGATGTTTTTGGAGAGAGACACTGTTCTACATAGTTCCCAAGTTGCTTCGTGGCTACGAAGAAGGCAAAATAGAACTTGAGGAGTAAAGGGCAAAAAGAGTCCAAGAAGCACGAAAAGCGACTTGCCAAAACAATTGGTGGGACACGCAACGCGGCTTCTGGGGCTCTTTGGGCAAGAAAGGGCGATGTGCGGTCAGAAGACCTGCTGATTGAGCACAAGTGGACTGGTAAAAAACAGTTCACTATAAAGTCCGATGTACTAAAGAAAAACGTTAGAGAGGCAATCCTTGAAGGAAGAATGCCAGTTCTTGGTGTTCATCTCGATGGGGAAGATTATGTCATTCTTCTTGAGAATGATTTCCTAGAGATGAGGGATAAGACAAAGGATGCCTAACACATGGATGAACCAGAGTACGCTTGGAGATACCAAGCACGTTGCTCAGGAGAAGATACCGACCTCTTTTATCCGCCAAGAGATAAAGAGCAGTACAAAGTTATCGCTACGAAAGCAAAAGCGTTCTGTTTTGGTGAGAGTGGAAAGAACCACTGTCCTGTCAAAAAAGAATGTTTGTGGGATGCGGTCTCACGAGATGAACCGCATGGAATATGGGGAGGTCTTTCTCATCGTGAGAGAAACGCTCTAATAAGAAAGTGGCAAAAGAAATACAAAAAGAAAATGACCCTCAAAGAATACATATTCAGTAAGGAAGTGTGATGTCAGTTCAAGCGTCGAAAGACTTCAAGAAGTTCTTGGATGCAAAAAAGGTTGAAACTAGACTTATTGGAGATGTAGAAAGGCACATTCTATTAAAGCCACCTAGTCCTCGTAGAACAGATGTTCTACACCCATCAGAGATAATAAAGGCCGATTGGTGTCACCGCTACGCCTTCTATTTGTTAAAGGGTGGAGTTGCTAAAAAAGAAAAGCCAGGTCTAAGACTGCAGAATATCTTTGATGAAGGCCATGCTATTCACGCAAAGTGGCAGACCCGATTCCGTGAAATGGGAGTTCTTTATGGAATGTGGCATGGACCTATAGGCAAAGGATGGAACATATCTTCTGACGTTGATGCAGAGGATGAGTACTTAGAAGTTCCATTAAAAGATGAGTCACTCCGTATACACGGTCATGCTGACGGTTGGATAAAGGGACTTGGAGAAGATTGTTTAATTGAAATCAAGTCCATAGGTGCTGGAACTCTCAGATTTGAGGCTCCTGAACTTCTGTATGACGCAGACGGAGATGTTACAAAGGCTTGGAAAAACATACGCAGACCTTTTCGCAGTCACTTGCTACAGGGTCAGATGTACCTAGAACTGGCTAATCGTATGTTTGGTGAAGATGCGCCCAAAGAGATGGTCTTTATTTATGAACTTAAAGCAGACCAGTCTTATAAAGAGTTTACGGTAAAGGCTAATTATGAAGTGGTAGAAAGAGTTTTTAATGCAGCCAAAAAGGTAGTAGATGCAGTTGAGGCTGACGATATGCCTAAATGCAATGTCTCTTCAGATGGGTGTAAGCAATGCGACTTGATTCCTTAACACAAAAAGCGATAGACGTACAAAAACCAACGTACGACTTAACGCCTCTGCCACCTGACATCACTTCTTTGAGCAGTGAGCAGTTAGCAGAACTGTTTACTGTTCTTACTGGATGGGCTGACTACACAGCCTCTCAACTGGCTCAGGCTCAATTAGATGAAAGAGCCGCTCAAAGAGCCTTTGATTTAAAAGTCAATAGGATGATGGTAGAGAAAATGGGCACTGCCACGAAGGGTGATAAGGTAACCCTCATAAAGGCTCAGATTGCTATTGATGAGGATGTGCTCGAATTGGAAGATAAGTTTGAGGAGCGGTATGCTCGTCGAAAGATTCTAGAGATGATGCTCAACAATCAGGAGCGAGACATCACTCTAGTATCTAGGGAAATAACTAGGAGAACGGCTGGAGGGCCGAGGAGGGAATACGTATGAGAAAGTTACTTGCACTTGTTTTACTATTGGTTGGAGTTTCATTTCCAGCCCAAGCAAACACAACACCAACTGTTGCAATCATTGATGTTGGATTCAACGCATCGTTGTTTCCAAATAATGTTGTAACCGAAGTCTGTATTGTTTCAAACGCAGCGTGTCCAAATGGTCAAAGATTCCAAGAAGGTGTTGGAGCAGCATCAGTTTCTGCTAATGCACTTCCCGCATTTGCTCATGGAACAACGATGCTTTCAATTCTTACATCGGTAAATCCAGATGCCAAAGTTGTATTAGTTCGAGTTCTAGGAATGAACACCAATGGTCGTGCTGGTGCCTACACTATTGATGACATTACAAAGGCTCTTGTTTGGATAGTCAATAATTCATCACGATTAAACATCAAGGCTGTAAGCGTTTCACAAGGAAGAGTAAACGCCCCATGTAGAGCAACACCAGAATTAACTGGTGCCGTTTCTTCTCTGAAAAAGCAAGAAGTGGCAGTAATAGCCTCTACAGGTAATGAGAAGAACAGAACTAACATTGCTGTTCCTTCTTGTATCGATGACGTCGTCTCTGTTGGAGCAACAGACAATCCTTTGGCTGGCTCTGCGTGGGATAAGAACGCAACACCAACTATTGCCCTGTACAGCAATGGCAGTGCAACTACTGACTTCTATACCAATGGTCGCTTCTTCCACACTGCACAGAATGGCTCACGACAGTTTGCTGTTGGTACATCTAATGCAACTGCAGCCTTCGCTGGCTGGTGGATGAAGAACCTAAAGTCAACTATTAACGAGACTTACGCAAGTATTACAACAACAACTGCATCTAACCAATGGTTAACAGGAAGGTATGTGTTTATTCCATGAGTGAACCAGTTCTGCCAGAAGCACATCAGTTAATAAACAACGACAGAAACGAATCTTACGACCACCCTTTAGATAACTTTAATAGGATAAAAAAGGGATGGGAAGTAATATTTGGAATTGATGTTACTGAAGAGCAAGTTGGACTCGCCATGGCGTGGGTCAAGATTGCACGAGAAGCCTACAAGCATAAGAGGGATAACTTGGTAGACGGCGCTGGTTATCTTGGAACTGTAGACATGGTCATTACCGAAAGAGAACGCCGTGCCAACAAAGTCGTTTGACGGCAATCTTGAGGACGGTAATTTAGTAACAATAGGTATCGACCAGTCACTTACTGGATTTGCTGTAACTGCGCTTCAAGTAAGTGACCCGTCTAAATATCACACGTGGGTTTATAAGTCTCCATACTTTGGTGTCGAACGTTTGGTTGATATAAGGCAATTCTTATTTGACCATCTAGACTATGTGTCTGAAACACACGCAATAGACAAAATTGCAATGGAGGGAACTGTTCTTGCCAGTTACTCTGCATTAGTTTTAGGTGAATTATCCGCCCTAGTAAAGTTGGCTATTTACGACTATTTTGATGACGATACTAGGTTTCCAGTAATGGTTCCCCCTATGACTTTAAAGAAATACGCAGCAGGTAAGGGAAATGCCAAAAAGCAGGAGATGCTGCTACAGATGTATAAACGCTGGGGCATAGAGTTTAATGATGACAACGCTGCCGACTCATATGCCTTGGCTAGACTGGCTGCTGGCATCTATAAAGACAAGGTAGAAGAGTCTGTAGTAGAGCAAATGAAAGACCTCAAATACCGAGACCAACCAAGAGATTAGCCATACCATTTTGTCCTAGGAGCGGCACTACATCGGAACCAAAGGACTAACAATCGTGTCTATAGAACCAATAATCTCTACTGAAGAACCGTTTTTACGAGTAAGCGCAGGGTCTAATCCACAATCAGTAGCATCAGCAATCGCTCATGCACTCTATGAAAAGCATGAAGTAAAACTACGTGCCGTAGGTGCTGGTGCTGTAAATCAAGCCGTAAAGGCAATCGCTATCTCTCGTGGCTATGTCGCTCCTCGTGGCATGGACTTAACCTGTAAGCCAGGGTTTACCACTATTGAGAGCCGAGATGGAGAGATAAGCGCCATCGTATTCGTCATTACAGCCTGATAAAACAGGTTTATCCTTGGGTTAAAGCAAGGGAGTTACTATGGCAAATTGGTCAGACATGGGTCATGCAATGCGTCGTCGCATGGGCCTTTCCGCAAGCCACTCAGAATCGGCAGGTACTATGAAAAACAGAAATATTGATACCCCAGAAGAAGTTCTCGCATCTGCAGCACACATGTCAAGCGCACGTCGCTATGTTGGCTCAGATTATTCAGGCGTAACAAACATAAGTGGAAAACCACTAAAAGGCAAACTAATGCCTAAGAAGAACACACAGGCTGGCGACCCAAATTATGGGGCAAAAGTAAATCGCAAGAATGTTCCTGCAGGAAATGCAGCACAGTCTGAGCGTATGGGTGCTCGTTATGTTGTTGGCGCAAAGTTTCCAGCAGTTCATTCAATTGAAGCATCAGCAACTCTTAGTAATGCAAAGATTGTTCCATCAAGCAAGGGACGTCAAAGTGCTGACTTTAACTACGGAATGGATAGCGGTTACTAGAAGTGCCGAGACAGCCTCGTTCTTATTCACAGTTCGGGGATGATGACGACAGCAGCATTGTAAAGCCAGTCACACCCGATGTAGATTCACCAGTTTCATACGGGTCTTCAACTCGTGGAACCTATGAACAACGTACTGCTTGGCGTACCCGTGATATGGGTGGTGGAAGACCTCTTCCATATTCAAAGCGTAGTGCTGGTTCTACATACAATTTTGATAGTGATACTTCTCCTAGTATGCCTCGCTCCGACAAGGGGGTAGGCCGTGGTACTGAGTAACGCTGAATTTGCAAACTTAGCAAATAAAGGTGGTGCAAGCCGTAACTTACAAACCTTTGAACCTGCTGAAGGTCCTGGAGTTATGGTGTCTAAACCTGGCGCAGAAAAAATAACAAATGCTCCTTTAACTCCTGAGCAAGCAAAGTCTTTTAGAAAACAACACGAAGTACAGGCAACTTCTTATGACTATCAAGGTGCTTGGAAGTCTGGAAATAAGATATTTCAAGATGTAAGTCGTAAACATCCTGACCTTGAATCAGCACGTGTCGCTGGAGAACGCGACGAACAAATTGCAGGATATGACCTTGGTGGAACAGATGTACGTCGTCCTGAAGGTGGCAATATTTACTTTAGCCGTCAGTTGAGGGGAATTGAGTCTAACCCAGAATTTCGTAGTAGTGCGACAGAGACTAGCGCTGCAGAACGTATGGAGCCAAAACCAAAGTCTATGGAATTTGTAGAACAGTCTCACATTAGTCGAGGCGCACGTCTAAAGGGTAAGCCAATATCAATCAATGAAGTGTATGCAAAGATTGCAAAGAACCGTAGAAAGAGGGGTGTCTGATGCCAACTGGCTCAAATAACTTCTCAGCATCTCAGAACTGGCAATCATTAGGCGCTGGTGGATTCTACGGCTATAACAATCAGGGTGGCGCAGGAACTCCAGTTGCTCGTGACACTCTAGATGCAACGCGTATTGGTGTTGGTCGTGTACCTTCTGCAGAGTATCCAGATGGTTATCTAGGAACAATTCGTTCTCGTCGTGATGACAGGCTTCTTGACTCTGTTAAATCTCGCGTTAATCAAAAAGCATATCAACGTGGTGTACATAAGGGTGAGCGTATTGAGCCATCAATGTACTTTTGGCCTCAAGAGTTCACACCAGATATGGGTTTAATACGACAAATGCGTGCACAAGTAGACTCAAGTTCTGGAGCAACAGTTTATCGTTCACCAAGATTTGCTCCACAAACACAGTTAACTCCTGCACCACACCTTGTCAATGATGGTAAATCCAACCTTGTATCTGATGCTCCAGGTCAGATTGATGTTCGTCGTCAGAATATGCTTGCTTATTTGAAACCTGCGTGGCGATAATGGCTTACTTTGGTGTTAACGAACATGGTCGTTTTGATAAAAATTTAGCGCAACAACAGTTTGACTTGCACGTAAAGAACATTGTTAACAAATACAGAGAAGCAACGCCTAAGTTATTAAAAGGCGGTTCTGAATGGTATGAGCGTGCTCACGATGAAGCCAAAAAAGTTGGTGGAGGAGACGTTAGAAGAGGTGCAGGAATTATCGCTGCATTATCTCCGTTAACTGACTGGGATAAGAATGTTGCGTACGCACATCAGTTGGCAAAAACAGGAGACTCTCCTAGCAGTTTGATAAGAGCAAATGTTGAAAAAGCACAAAGAATTCATTCTGGAGAAGACCCACACGAAGTATTGGGTGGACATAAAGTTCGTAGTTTTTTTGAAAATATCCATGACCCAAGTAATCCTCAACCTGTAACTATTGACCGTCATGCTTATGATATTGCAATGGGAAATCCTTTTGTAGGAACTGGTCGTAAGTCAACACCACGTGGTGGAGGTGGCAAGATGTCTCCGGACATTGGTTTATCTGCAAAAAATAGATACGACCACTTTGTTCATGCTTATCATGCTGCTGCTCAAAACTTAGAAGTTGAAGTTCCTAATAAAGCGCAAGCAGTATCTTGGGTTGCACATCGAGGTGCATTATGACCCAGAAGTATGACGGAGTTTATGATTACACCAAGCCATGGCGTGCACCTGTTCAACCCGACCAGGTAGCAAAGCGTTGGCAATATAACGGTCCATGGTCATCCAACATGGAACGGCTAACATCTCAAGCATTAATGATAATGAATATTCCTGCTGAAGAAATCTCACAGATGGTTCGTCCACCCTTGCCACAGATTCGTTTGTTTCCAGAGCGGTATGGCTATGACCGTCGTGCTGTAGGCATAGATGATGTTATAACCGTAGATAGAAACTATGTAGAACCACGCATTTCCTGGTACTCAGGAAGTCCAGCAGGCTACACTGGTGCATCTAGAAACACGTTAGGAAGTGAATAATGCCAATTATCGGACCTATTATTGGAGCAGTTGCAAGAGCCGCAGCAACTCGTGGTGGAGCCGCTGTTAGCGCTTCTCAATTTGCTCGTGGTGCATCAATGTTGAACAAAGTTAGTAAAGTTGGAAAAGTTGGCAAACTTGGACGTGGAGCATTACTTATGTCTGCGTTTTCTGGTTCAGGTAGTTCAGGAAGCGCATCTTCTGGATTATCATCTTTTCCACAACCAAGTGAACCCGCAAAAAAGCAAGGGCTAGATACCTATGGAGATGGGATTTACTAATGGCTGATGACGGCGACGGCGCCCTAACAATGGAACTTCAGGCTGGAGAGGTGGCTCAAAATGCCACTGTATACAACGGTTCTTCTGCTTGTCCAACCTGTGGAGTGGTTATGAACCCTGTAGAATTCTTATCTAATCAAGGTCACTGCTTAAAGTGCATGACTAAGAAACGTGTAAAAAGAGCCAAGGAGATGATTGCCTAATGTATTTTAATGACCGTCGCACTATCAAGAATCCTGCAGTTGCAGCAGCAGCAAAGGCTGGCTCAATTAAGGCTACCCAAAAGCCAAAGAAAGAACCTTCAGCATTAAGTAAAAAAATTGGTGGAATGATGATGGGCACAGGTTCGAGCAATAAAAAGACCGTAAAAGAGAACCGTGCTGCAATCGATTCTGAAATGAAGAAAGGTTACTAAAATGGCAGTCAACTCATCACGTTCAATGAACAAGTCGCTTGATGCAGGAGCAACAGACGGCAAGTACCGTAAAGTTCGCCCAGATACAGAAGAGAATGCAATGAATACCTCAGCAACTGAGGCTAATCGTCAATCTCTACATCCATTCTATGGATATGGTTTTAGTACTACTGAATATCCAAACAAGGTGAATCCAGGTAAGTAATCATGCAATTTAATGACAGAAGACGTAGTACTGCTGTTAAAAAAGGTGAAACTGCTTGCGAAGTTTGTTCAGCAAAAAAACATGAGACCACTCTTTATCGTTATGGAGGAACTGTTTATTGCGAGCAAGATTTAGGAAGAGCACAAAATGAAGGATGGCATCCTCGCTCTACTAAAGTTACCGAGGTTAAGTAGTCATGGCTATTGAGTTTAATGACCGTCGCAAGTTTGTTGCCAGAAAAACTGATAAAGGCGTTCATGTTGAAGCAACTAATGACCGTAATGATTCTGGTGGCGCTTATTACGATACTGATTCAACAGAAAAAGCAACTAAGTTACATTCTGACCGTATAAAAGATATGGCATTTGCTCCACGTAATAAAAAGAGACGGTCAAAGGGAAGGAACTACCTTTAATCATGGCTAAAAGAGTTACTCATAAAAATCTTGGTGAAGCAGTTACTGCAAGAGAATCTTTTGTAGGCCCAAGCAGTCGTGGCGGTTCAGTAGGAGAAGTTGGTACTGAAACAGGCATGCTTCCATCTCATCTTGCAGAGCAGATGCGCTCTCATAATCCTTCTTATGTAATTAAGTCTTATAACACTCCCGTTGCTTGGCACGGAGACCAGGGATGGGTTGTCCCTGATGTTAGTTATAGCAAAACTACTTCAAGACTCCAAGGAACAATTCGTCGCTCTATTAATGCGCACTTTACCGATGCGCACAATAACGCAAGGAGTTAATCATGGGAAGCATGCACGCAGAGGAATATGCTGCTCACGATAGACAGTTTAAAAAGAATGGTAATGCTGGGCTTCGTGCTCATTTAGCAAGTAACTTGTATCCACCAGTACCGGAATCTATGGTCGCTCCGTCAAAGCGTGCTATCAATGCAGTTAATAAGGGCAATCATGATGCAAAGATTAAACTTCCAGATGGCATCACTTGGCGTGGTCAAAAGCATGCTCCAGCCCATGCTATTGTTGAGGGGCATCGTCTTGATGCCTGGATTAATCCAGTAGATTAGTGGCAAAGAGAGGCGGAAAAGGGGGCGGTGGTCGTAATGACTCACGCCGTAATGGGAAGGCTATGAAAAAGAATCCAAAAGTTAATAAAAAGAAGGGCAAATCCTGCTGTGGATATTCCCTTAAAAGAACTGATAGATTGGGGCATGACCAAGGTCATCGCAAACTAACTGTCGCAGCATAAGGAGCACTATGAGTAATGTACCCATTCTGGGTTCTAAACCTGTTGAAAAGAAGAAGACCTTCCGTTTATTACACTGTTGGGTCTGCGACACTCTAGAAGAGTTACCGCCATTTGAAGGCCCTGCAGAACAAGATTATCTACTTGAAGTTGCCTGCGAAAAACACGTATTTGATTCCGGTGAACCGCACAGAGGTAACCTATTTGTTGACATTCCAGTAGATGCATGGCGTGACCCAGAAACTCGCAGAGACGCTATTCGTCAAATCAGACAAGGCGGTTCAAAAGGTCTTGCTGAAATAGACGATAAGTTTTACGAGACTCGCTCTACATTTATGGAAGATGCAATGAAGTGCTACAAAGCACATAATAGTCCTAAAGATGGCTGTGTTGACTGGCATGTCTCTGACAAGATGCTTATTCCAAACACAATAAAAGAGCGCCGTAAAGAAGGACTAGATAGTTATGAAAGCACTCCAGGAGTAAAGACATACTTATGTGATTTTTGCCCTGTAGCGATAAAGGTAGCCGAACGTAAACAGAAATTGATGGGGTTATAAATGGAAGATATAAAGAGTGTAACTGAGCCCATAGAGAAAGAAAAGGCTTGGGAAGACCTTGGAAGACCTGAACCAACTATTCAGTACTCCTACACGGTAATAGTAGATAGAGACGGCGCTATACACACGCAGGTATCAGAGCCATCAGATAAGGTTTCTAGACGGGCCAATACCTTTGATATTTACTCTACTTGCAAAGACCTGGTCAGTGATATTGAGTCTCAGTTGTTGGCAGACCGCGTAGCACGGGCTGTTGTGTCATCTCTGCAACCTGCAGATAGCGCTAAAGAATTACGAGAAAGATTGATGTCCGCTCTTAGTGATAGAGGCATAGAGACACCAGGCGCATAAATAGACATAGACTAGGCACATGGAACGCCAGTTTGGTCTAGATGAGCCTGTCGAAATTCGACGTGGCTCTACGTCCTACTTTTCTGAGCCAGAAGAGACCTTAGACCCGCAGTTATTTACTGGCACAGTTCTCAAGGGCTGGGTGCGTAACGGCATTCTGCAACTTCTATTCGGATTCTTGAATGAGCAATACCGACACCCAGACCTTTGGGCTCATGCATGGATTGCAGGCTCTGCAGTTTCCTTCCAATGGGCAGCACATCGTGACCCAGGTGATTTGGATGTCTTGATTGGTGTTGATTATGTACAGTTTAGAAAAGCACATCCTGAATACATAGGGCTGTCTGATACAGAAATTAGCAAAATGCTCAATGAAGATTTTCGTGAGTATCTACAACCAGATACAACTAACTGGCATGGCTTTGAAGTTACCTTCTATGTAAATCCTGGTGCTACAGATATCCGAACTATTAATCCTTATGCTGCATATGATTTAAAGTACAACGAGTGGACAGTATTCCCACGCAGAACTTCTGCGCCACAGAATGCTGCATGGGAAAAGGCTGCTCAGAGTGACCGCACAATGGCTATAAACATTGTGTCTAGGTATTCTAAAGCCATGACAGAAATGCAATCTGCTCCTAATGATGCAGCACGTCGCAATGCAGAGTTCAAACTACAACAAGCGCTACAACATGGCGCAATGTTATTTGATGACATTCATCGCTCACGTAAACTTGCCTTTACAGAATTTGGTAAAGGATATGATGACTTCCATAACTATCGCTGGCAGGCTGGTAAAAAGTATGGAACTATCCCTGCTCTTCGCAAAATGCATGACTATTTAAAAGACTACGAAGGTCAGCAGGCTTTGGAAACTTACGGTGTAGAGTTACCTGATACACAAACACTTATTCGTAGAGCAGCAACATATAGAGTAAGGGAGTAATTTGAATATAATTCTTTCACTAGACGGGGTACTTAGGGCGGAATCTGGAGAACCAAACAGAGCAGGAGTGCTGGTCTACTACGCATTAAATAACCTTCATCGTGTTGCGTTAATTACAAAAGGCGATTTAGCCGATGCAAAGCACTGGCTTAATTCTCACGGCATTATTGGTTATGACGATTTATTAGATAAGTCGGTTGAACTTGCTGGAGAAGACCTAAAGAAGCGTCAGTTCACCTTAAGTCGTCAAAAGGCGCCTGTAGAACTGTTTGTTGATTCAGACCCATCTATGTGCGCTTGGGTAATGGAACAAGGTATCCCAACGTTACTCGTCAGTAACCCAAGTTACTTGCCAGTAGAGCACAGACCTGATGCCCCAAGCAAAGTTCGTAAATGGTCAGACATAGAAAATGCCATTACAAAAGTTAACATTGCTAAATCAAAATATGCAGCACAGCCTAAAGACGCACAACTTTGGGATGAGTAATGCTTATCTTCTCAGGAACAGAGGTTGGGAGTAACCGTACCCTTTTAGAGGGAATGAAAGTTGAGTCGATGGGACTCAACTATTGGGGATTGCGTAAAAGAGGACTGCCTAAAACAAAGATATGGCTTATTTCTGAACATTTCCAAGATAATGCAAAGGTTTACATTGAGTCAGGAGCATCACAAGCAGACAAGGCAGGCCTTTCAAAGCAAGAGTTACTAGACCTCGCCGCTGACTACCAGGAGTTTTTAGTAAATAACGCCGACAGAGCCGCAGCCTTCCAGGAGTTTGATTCCCAAGTTTTGGGCAAAGAATGGGTAGAACAACAACGTCCCTTCTTTAGTAACGACCCTAAACTATGGGTCATCTGGCATCAAGAGTATGGACTACTGAACTTAAAAGAACTATCACAGCAATTCCAAAACATTGCAATACCCAATGATGAGATTGAATCAGTAACTAACTTATCCGGTATAACCAGAGCCTACGAAAGACAGTATGGGACGCGATATCACGCCCTTGGATGTGCCAAGCCAGATAACTTAAGGCAGATACCATTTGCCACAACCAGCACATTGTCATGGCTTTCGCCCATGAGAAGAGGCGAGACAATCGTCTGGGATGGCACTAAGTTAGTTAGATATCCCAAGAAGATGAAGGACCAAGCCAGACTCCGATACAAGGCGATTGTTGAAGGAGCAGGTCTAGACTATTCAGAGTTTGTAAACGATAGTACCCTTGAAGCCACTAAGGTTGCCGTGTGGTCATACCTACGATTGGAAGAGTCAATGGATAAGAAGAAGCCCGATTTACATATTATCGAAGGTGGCAAAACTGAAGAAGTATCTGATAATAGCGATACGCCCCTTATGTCGGGTTTGATGGAATTGATGGGGGTACCTTCTGATAACAGTGGAGTAGAAGGGAGGAAAGTGGAGCGAAGTGAAGTGGTTCAAAGAGACCCTGAAGAGATGCAAAACTTACCTGTCTTTGGCTTTAATATAAAGACTGTAGTAGAAACGGATGAGAATGGAAGAGATGTCCTCAAAGATGTACCAGTCGTCCAAACGCAGAGTAGTTCGATTCGTCAGTGCAATACTTGCTTTGTCGCTTCTAACTGTCCTGCTTTCAAGCCTAATAACTCTTGTGCCTTCAATCTTCCCGTAGAAGTTAAGACCAAAGAACAACTAAAAGCCCTGCTCACAGCCATAATTGAGATGCAAGGTCAGCGTGTAGCCTTCATGCGATTTGCCGAAGAAATGAACGGTGGATACGCAGACCCTAACGTATCTCAGGAGATAGACCGTCTATTTAAATTGGTCAATCAGGTTAAAGAGATGGAAACTAATAAAGAGTTTATACAGATTACAGCCCAGCGTCAGAGTGCTGGTGGAGTGCTTTCAGCCATCTTTGGTGACCGTGCACAGGCGCTTCGTGAGTTACCAGAGACATTGAAAGAAGATACAGTTACAAAGATTATCTCTGAGTCAATAGAAGAGTAGTATCTGATAACAGAAGTTATCAGGCTATGAAACATGGTTCAACCTGTAAAGATTGCCAAAAGTATTAAACGAAGTTAACAAGTGCATGATAGGTTTCGTGCCTTCACAATAAGCCTTCCTTTTGAGGGTATTTGACAATATGATGAAATGGTAGGGGAAATGAATTACTTTTCTTTTAAGTTGGCTGAAGACTTTGTTGGTCAGTACAAGGACAAAAAGGCTCCATTTGGTTATCAAGATGCTGGTGGCAATTCGGTAGGGGAGATAACTTTCTTGCGCACCTATTCTCGTCTAAAGGAGAATGGTCGTAAAGAGACATGGACAGATGTATGCGAACGCGTAATCAATGGCATGTATTCGTTGCAGAAGGACCATGCTAAAAGTCAGAGACTTCCATGGTCTGATGCCAAAGCAGCAGCCTCGGCAAAGGAGGCCTTTGACAGACTATTCAACTTGAAGTGGACTCCACCTGGACGTGGTCTGTGGGTCATGGGCACACCGCTAGTAAATGTCCAACGAAATTCAGCAGCCCTACAAAATTGTGCATTTGTATCAACTGGCTCTATGACAAAGACCGACCCAGCAAAGCCATTTGCTTTCTTAATGGAGGCATCAATGCTTGGTGTTGGAGTTGGCTTTGACGATAAGGGCGCAGACAAAGAGTTCAATATCTATGAACCACAAGGAGAACAACCTTATGACATCCCAGATACCAGAGAGGGCTGGGTCGAATCGACAGCCACCCTCATCAATGCCTACCTACGACCAGATTCGAAGAATCCAGTATTTAATTATGAAGCAATCCGTCCAGCAGGCGAACCAATCAAAACGTTTGGAGGAACAGCAGCAGGACCAGACCCACTAATTAAGTTACATAACTTAATTAGTGGAATGTTTAGTGGTCGTGCAGGACAGAAACTAACCCGTAGAGATATTGCTGACATCGGCAACATGATTGGTGTTTGCGTTGTATCTGGAAATGTTCGTCGCTCTGCTGAGTTATTGATGGGCAGACTAGATGATGAAGACTTTCTAAATCTAAAGAACTACGAGAAGCACCCAGAGCGTATGGCTCATGGCTGGATGTCAAACAACTCTGTTGAGGTATCTGTAGGTCAAGACCTAAGCCCAATCATTGATGGCATTGCCCGTAATGGTGAGCCTGGAGTTATCTGGATGGATGTTACTCGTAAGTATGGTCGCCTTGCAGACCCAGAGAACAACAAGGATTGGAGAGCGGTAGGTTATAACCCATGCGCTGAACAGTCCCTAGAGTCTTACGAATGTTGCACTCTTGTAGAGACCTACCTCAATCGTCACGATGATATAGAAGACTTCAAGCGCACTCTAAAGTTTGCATATCTCTATGCAAAGACTGTAACGCTCTTGCCTACACATTGGGAAGATACCAATGCAATCATGCAACGCAATCGCCGTATTGGAACTTCTATATCTGGCATTGCAAACTTTGCAGATATAAAGGGCTTACCTGTTTTGCGTGAGTGGATGAACCAAGGTTACGAAGTAATTAAGGGCTACGACAAGACTTACTCTGAATGGCTTGGTATTCGTGAATCAATCAAGATGACCACCGTTAAACCATCAGGCACGGTCTCTATTCTTGCTGGTGAATCTCCTGGAGTTCACTGGTCTGTAGGTGGTCAATACTTCTTGCGTGCAATTCGTTTTGCAAACAATGACCCAATGCTTCCTCTATTCAAAATGGCGCAATATAAAGTTGAGCCTGCAAATGAATCTCCTGATACGACTTCTGTTGTCTTCTTCCCTGTAAAGTCTAACGCTATACGTTCTGAGAAGGATGTAAGTATCTACGAGAAGATGGCTCTTGCTGCTACTGCACAGAGATATTGGTCAGATAACTCTGTAAGTGTGACTATCAGTTTTGACCCTGAGAAAGAGGCTTCGGCTATTGGTACGGCTTTGCATATGTATGACGGTCAACTCAAGACCGTATCCTTCTTGCCAAGTGGTAACCACGTCTATCCGCAGATGCCATACACACAGATAGATGAAGAGTATTACGAAGATGCAACTATGGAAATCTTCCCCATTGATTTCAGTGGCGTCTATGCTGGAATGGCTGCTGACGCTATTGGTGAAGCGTATTGCACAACTGATGCGTGTGAGATAAAGTTAATCTCAAACACATAGCAAGCACTGTGGAAAAAGCCCCCAATTAAGGGGGCTTTCTCTTTTGGTATTGCTTCTGGTATGACTTTGCTTTACTAGCCTTTACCTATCACTTTACCTATTACTTTTTGCCTTTGCCTTTTGCTATTGCTTTGGCTTATGGCTTGCCTTCCGGGAACTTCTCTATCCATTCTTTGGTTCGAGGTGTGATTCCCTTCCATGCGCCCCACTTCTTGCCCCCATCGCTCATGTGATAAGCGATTTGAGCATTAACCACAGGGTTTAGCAGTTCGGCATTGGAATCCAATCCAAACTTCGCTCGTCTTGCTTCTCCCAACTCTCCTAGCATGTTTATTTGAAACAAGCCGTATGAGTTGTCGCCTGTCGAGGCGTTCCCATTGTGTGCGAGCGGTCTGCCTGTTGATTCTTTCTTTGCGATTGCCCACGCTTCTCGTAAGGCTTTGCCTTCGAAGCCTACTGCTTTCAGTAGGGCTATTAGTTCTTGGTCACTCAACTTGTGAGCGTTCTCGAACTTGGCAAGTAACTTACCGGAGTTGGACTCCTTCTCGACTACTTGTGCTTCTAGTGCTTCGGCTTTAGTTGGACTAAATGCTGGAGTCACTCGACCTATTCCTAACGCCCCTGAAAGGAACGCAAAGGATAAGACCAACACAACTATTCGATTCTGTGTTTCTAGTTTCATCAGTTCTCCTAACCCAGAAAATCATTGACAACTTCACTCGCCTTTGATTTCTGGTGACGAACGCGGTGGAGATAGCGTTCGGTAGTTTTGATGGATTGATGACCCAATCGCTCTTTTACTTCATGGACATCAACGCCGTTCTTTAACAACTGCGTTGCGTTCGCATGCCGTAAGTCGTGAGTTCTTGGACTCCAACCCATTCCTGATTTGGCTATTGCTTTGTTCCAGATGGTTCTCCATGTATCTCGTGGCAAGTGGCTCGGTTCTTTAAGTATGACCTCACCCTTTTGGTATGACTTTGCTCTTTGCGACCTTCGATACTCTCGAACTATCGCTTTACACTCATCACACCTACAAGACCCACTTGCGTAAGCCCTGAGCGTGCCATGTTGGAACAGTTTTCCGTCTTTCACGAATGGTCGTGAAGACTTTGCTATGCCACGAGAATCCTTTAGTTTATCTTTTGGTATGACTTTGCTTTTCTCAAACACTAGGTCTTCTTTCCCTATGCGATTTAGCCTGACATACGCCTGAATCTCTTGTATTAGGGCTTCCGGTAACACGACTACACGCTTGTAGCCCGACTTAGTGCCATCTACGACTAGGAATCTGTTGCCATTGTTACGCTTCTTGCCTAGTTCGCTTACTCGCCTTTGTATAAAAACTTCTTTTGTATTGAAATTAAAATCTTTTAATCGAATCTCACTCGCTTCACCGAATCTCGCTCCTGAAGCAACTAGGAACTTCGCAAGTAACTTTGCGCCCTCTGAAGGAAGGTGAATAACTATCTTCTTGAAATCGTCAGGCTCTAGGATTCCTGTGATGTCCGATTTGCCTGTTTTGACCTTTATGCCATGAGTCGGGTTGATTTGGGTGATTTGACCCTCTATGAGCCATTTATACAGAGAGCCTAGACACGCCTTGATTTGAGCCAGCGTTGCCCCACCGACCCCCTGAGCCTTCAATTCGCCCAAGATTTCCCTTATCTCTAGCGTTGATACCTCTAATACGCCTTTAGAGCCGATTTGAGGGGCTAGATACCGCTTCCATAGGGATTCATACCCCTTCTTTGTGATAGGCAGTAATTCGGCGGTTCTAAGCCATTTTTCGGCATACTCAGAAAGGCTCAAATTAGCCCTTGAAAGCCCCTTAGAGCCCCCATTCTCCATGCGTAGGGCTTGATACTGCGCTTCCTTGAAAGAGCCCCAAGTGCCAGCAGAAAGGCGTTTAGAGCCCTTGCGGTAATAGCCTGTATAGCGTGCGCCACGCCTGACCACATACGCCATGAAAGCCCCCTCTACTGACGAGTAACCTACTGACGGGTAAGTTACCCACGAGTAACATCTAGGTCAAATTGGAAGCCCCCTCTACTGACGAGTAACTTAGCGGGCATGAAAAAGCCCCCATTCCCGATTGAGAATGAGGGCTCACATAGTGGCTAAGTAACTTAGAAGAGAGTTGTAGTTCCGCTATGTGTTAGTTATTGAATCAGATTCATCTACTAATTCAATTTCAGTTTGTTTTCGATTCTGATTCCATTCTTCGATTGTCTTTCGATTCCATACAGGAGTTCTTCCTATGTATGTATCGGGTTCGGGAAGGGTGTTTCTTTTTCGATAAGTGTAAAGAGTTGAATACTTCAACCCTAACAACTCGCTTACTTGGTCGTTTGTTAGCCATTCTGATTGCCCACTCACTTTGTTTCCTTTTCATAGAGTTGTTCTGTTGTGTTGTCGAACCACAAATAAGGTAAATCATTTGTGATGTTGAAGTGATAGTAAGTTGAATCTTTGCGATTGAGATTGCTCTGATGTGAATTGTGAAAGTTTGTATTGCCAAACCATTTCGGTAATTCACAATCAGGATAAGTTGAATGAAGCGCAACAAATCTTTCACGCATTGAATCTTTGTAACCACGAGCAATCCATTCATCACAGATTGCGATTCCGTATTCACAAAGTAACTTCTCATGACCGCGCCACAAGTTAGTGGCAGGGTGATTACGCCAACCCTTAGTTTCGCCACGCAAGGCGCGTAGTATCTGCCACGCCTCTACTCGTTGCTTACCAAGTCGCTTGTAATCAAGAGCCTGAGCCGACTTAACAAAGTCGGGATAAGGCAGGAATGTATTAACCATTATTTATTTCCTCTACTTCGTAGAAGTGCGAACCTTCGGTGTTGTCTTCATGCCAATTTTCAAGCGGAGTCATTTCCGCAATCTCTTCGGCATGAGTTTCAGAATCGGCTTCTATCTTTAGTGAATAGAAGGTTGTTGTATCGGTTGTTACCCAATAGGTAGGTGTCATTTGTCCTTACTCCTTTCTGCTTTGCGAATTAAACTTTGTCGCTCAATTTCAGTAGTGCCACCCCAAATCCCATAACGAACACGATTCGTTACTGCGAAAGAAAGACACTTAGTTGATTCGTGGCATTGAGCGCATAATGATTTTGCCAACTTAATCTTTTTAGTATCTTCGGGAAGATTCTCTCCACTAGGAAACCAAATCTCAGGGTCATTCTTTTGGCATGGAGTTTTATCCATGTCACGCGGTGTTGGCACTTTGAGATTGAATACAGGATTCTTAGTCGCTCTCTTGGGTTGTGCTGAGGGCAATCGTTTAATGTAAGTCATTCTTTTTCCTCTCCATGTTTTCCTTCATTACAATCATTACAAAGTGTTTGTTGGGTGCGGTTAGAGCAATTACAAACTTCACAATCGCACTCGCCACAATCTTCACAATCAGGAATACAATCGCCCCAATTTTCCCAACGATAGACACAATCTATTTCGCCTTCAATGTCAGAAACTCTTATGCCTTTCTCATACTCTGTTTTGCCGTAGAAGCCACTCTCTTCTTCCCAATCCAAAGTTATGTAAGTGAATGGAAACATCTCGGCAATCTTTGTAATGACAGGCATAGGCGGTGACCATGCGGTGCTGAATCGAATGTGAATCTGTTGTGGCGTATCAAGATTTAATTCAACATCTTTTGCGTTCCACTTAGTTCCCCAATTACGACTTCTCCAATCATACCAATCAGAAAATCCATACTTTGCTTTCATTTCATCAGGATTAACATTGTTGGGTGATTTTGTATTTTGGAGTTCTTCGGGCATTTCAATAATTCGATTGAAGTCGAATAATTGTTCTGAATTGTTTGTAATACCTTGAATAACTTTTTCTAATTGTTTGTTATCTTCGGAAGTAATGTAAAGATTGTTATAGCACCAATTAGGCATTTATTTTCCTTTCTTTGTTTTAGGAATCTAGTGGGGGCAGATACAACTCGCCTAACAAGGTCGAAAGGAGTTCATGAAGCCCCTCATAGGGTCATGGTTGCTCTTTGGTCTTGAATAGTTTGTAGGGAATGAAGAAACCTACAAAGGTCATTAACTTTGACCCCCACTAGATACATTTGTTTATTTAGTTAATTGTTTGTGTGCGTGGTATCTCCAACTCTTGGCACGCTTCACAGTAATAATGTCGTGACAGTTATGACAACGCACTACACACTTTTGTATTTCCTTTTTAATCTTGTGTAATGGTTGAATGTCACGAATCATGTCAGCGATTGTGTATTCCTTATCGCCCCTAGTGTGTAGGTGGTCAAAGGTCAGACTACGAATGTCGGAATCAGTAATCTTAACTATTTGGTTAATTGTGGAATTAGGAACTTTGCCTTTAAGTAACTTCTTAATGCGAAGTTTCTTTTTGGCGCAATCAACGCAAGTATGTTTAGCAAAGTAAGTCGCTAAGAAAGCATGAATCTCTTTCTTACGCCTTCTTCTATTCCGATACATTCTTTGTAATTGAGCGTTTGTATTCTTTCGATAGTAAGCCCTCTGTCGCTCGCTTTGGCATGGTCGGCAATAGGGTTGTGTATTACCGACAACGCCACGAGTTGAACGCTTCTTATTGAATGAAGTCAATGGTTTTTTAGTTTTACAATGACTACAAACTTTTGTTTTCATTATTTCTCCTAGTTGAGAACTTTATTCACGCAATTAAAACAGAACCACAACACAGGAACGCCGTATGAATCACTTACATACTTACCCGAAGTTGTTAGTCCGTCTTGCTGGCATGAATCACAGTTAGTTAATTGGTCAGGTGTCACTCTGATTGCTTCTACATAACCCATGATTATTTCCTTTCCAAGATTGTGTAAGTTAAATCATCAGCAAGTTCTGAATCCATGAAATCGGCAATCCAACCTTCTAAAGAGCCCTCAAACTCTTCTAGGTCATGATTACGCAACTCAAACTGAATTACTAACTTTTTCATTTATTCACCGCCTCATCTATTAACTTTTGGCATGAGCCATAACCGAAAGCGTTTGCGTAAGGTTTATCGCCTACATAACAAACATCACGAGTAGCCCATGACATAAGTATTGTTAAAAGAATTGCTGGAATTATTACGAGAACAATCCAACCTCTACGAGTTAATTTGGTAGCCATGATTTAATCCTTTGGATAGATTTGAGATAGGGGAAGTGTTTTGTAATGAACATCTTGGGCGTTACTTGGAGTCATGTAAGCAACAACAAACCGACTACCAACTAACTTCACAATCTTTCCAAGTCTTGTTCTACCAAACGCACGAATAGCAACTACATCACCGATTAGTGCGTTGTATAGAGGGTTTGCGTTAGCAATACGACCTCTGTAAGAAATAGAGAGGGCTCGAAGTTCTGCCTTGTGAGCATAGACCTCAGATAGTAAATCAACTCTCTTTCTCATCTTCTTAATTGCTTGTTCATAGGTAGTTGAGTTGTGACCTGTGCTAATAACACCCTGACCAAGCCAAGCGAGATGTATCAGTTCATCAAAGACACCGCCAACTTCCCACACATAACTATTGAATGAGATTCGAGTTTTGTTATTTGGTTGTTGCCATTCCTGCTTCCAAGTAACTATTGCGAAACCTTTGTAGATTTCACAGTTATAGTCTTCGTCAATCACACGACCATTGACATAGTTTCTGTCTTCAACGCACCTCTTGAATCTGTCTAAATAAAAAGATTCATTAGGAACATTTGTATTAACAGAAGATTGAGTTTCTTCAACTTGTAGTTCAGTTGTCATTAGCCCATTACCTCTCTTGCTTCTAATACTTTCTCGATAAGGATTTGCGCCAACTCAATGTCGAGTTGAACAATGTTTATTTCTTTGTAATTACCTTGTTGGTCACGAATAGAGCGTGTATCAAACTTTAGATTGTTTGAGTTACCGCGACCACCAAGAATGGATTGAAACGAATCAAGAACTGACTTCTCTAATCTAGCGCGTTGCTCTTGAATCATCTTGCGTTCTAGGTCGCGTTGCTCTTGTTCTCTCTTTGCTTGCTCACGCTCTTCATTTTGTTTGCGTTCCTCTTCTGCCCAACGCGGTTCAAGAACAGACCAACACTCAACAATGTCTTGTGGGCGTGCGAGCCAATAGACATCTTGTGTGCCGTTCTTAGCGGTCACTAGATAACCAACAGAGCGAGAGCCCTGTGGTGCTTTAACGAACTCAGGGTGATTCTGAATGTCAGAGCGATACACCTTGTATTCGTATTTAGTTAGATTGACGAGAGTTGCTTTCTCAACATCTGCCTTATGAACTCGTTGTGGGTCTTTCTTATCGCGTGATGAATACTGCCATGACGGAATAACTGCGTATTCAACACCAACTTGTAATTCATTGAACTTCATGATTTCTCCTAATTGTTTGTATTTGTATTTGGATTATTTGTAATTGGAATGTGGGGCGTGCGAATCTCGTAACTACACGCCCCACACTTGTCACCTAGAGAGTGACATCTATGAGTTGGAAGTAACTCTGCGAGCAATCGCGTTGCGAACGATTGTGCGAGCCATACCAACTAAATCGAATGGATTGTTAATCACAGAAGCAACATCTGAGTAATGCGCTTTCTCATGAGTTAATCCAATCATTTCTTCGTGACTATCAGGTATGTATGCGAACGCGGTGAGAACACCAGCACGAGATAACTTCTTTATCTCTTCATCACACACTTCACTATCAGACCATTCGCCGTCAGTAATGGCGTAGAACAGTTTGACAGGTTTATCTGATTCAGCGAGCAACTTAGTTGCGTAACGAACTGCGTATTCAGCATTAGTGCCACCTGTTGCGCCACTATCACGAATGACATTGTTTGCTCTATCAGTTGCCCGATAAAGAACATTGGTTTCATGATTGAAAGTGATAACAGAACAGTTAGCACCAATTTTATCGAGCGCATACTTAATGGCATACATAGCACGATAAGCCTGAGTTGATTTGCGACCTGACATTGAACCTGAATTGTCGAGAATGATTACGCACTCAATTTCAGTAGCGTCTTCTCTACCTTCATTCCATGTATCAAATACAGTATCTAAATCATCACCACGAATGAATCGTGAAGCATTTAATTTGCCACGCGATTCATACTTATCCCAAGCAGGGTCAAACTTTGCTTTCAATCTCTCTAACTCACGAGCGAAAGAGAGAGAAGAAGAAAGTGTTTTACTGTCAGGATTTTGTTTTGTGTAGTGAGCAAGTTCAGGCTCTTCAAGATTGTTACTAGATAAAGAAGGAAGCCCCTTCATCACACGAATAATCTCGGTGACTTCTTTAGCAACACTTTCTTTATCCATAACATCAGTTATCGCGGTCTTTAGTATCTCGATAAGAGAGCCTGTATTGCCAGCAGAGTTACCACCTTCTTGTGAAGGTGAGTCTGTTTGTGGTTGTGGTTGCGAATTAGATTGTGATTGTGATTGTGGTTTTGCTTCATCAGCAATCGTCTTATCTAATTGCTTGGCGCGTTCGCTATCACGCTTCTGATTCTTAGCGGTCTGTGGTCGTGACAGAATCGTTGGCTCAATGCCTTCTGTTGGTCGTGTTTCGTGACCGAATGGGCAATTAAGAATTGTTGTAGTCGGCTTACCGCTATTTGGATTAGCAGGTGTCGCTTCTTTTAACAGTTCTTTTTCCCAATCAGCAAGGTCGTTGTAATCAACAGTATTGGATTCTCCTTCTTTGGATTCACCATTACCACTCTTACCTTCTCCGTCACCATGCTGAGGAAGTGAGTCAATTAGATTATGGAATCGCTCAACAAGAACTTTTCCAATCTCTGTATCCATTGGATAGATAAGAGTTCTGTATTCATCAACGATTTCACAAATCTCATCTAACTTATCTTGGAACGGAAACAACTCACGCGACTTCTCACGAATTGCTAGTGGCAGATACTTACGACCACGAAGCAACGGATAAGAAGTTTGGAATTGTTTTTCGTCATTAACAAAGTAAGTCAGAATCGTTACAACAAACCAATCTGTTGTAGAAGGAAAGCGTGCGGTGAATAGAGTTTCAATGCGCTGGTCTTCTAACGCATTAAACGCTCTACGATAACCCTTCTCATTGACCCAAGTAACAATCTCTGAACCATGTCGTGGGGTATAGAGAATGTGCGATAACTCGTGGAAGTTAAGACCACGAAGATTCGCAACACTAACGCCATTGTTAAAGTCGTTAATGAGTCGTGAGTTAAGTGTTATGTCAGAAGCACCCGACCAAGCAGGTGCTTCAATCAAAGAAGATTCAACTGACACTTTAATTTCGCGGAATGTAAGTGCGGAATTAACGCGAGAGAAGTAACGAGTCAATCGCTCAATGCGTGCGCGATTGCGTTCCTCTTCTTCTACCAATAAATCATTCGCTAACTTAGCGAACTCGGTAAGTTCGGGTAGTGACATGATTACCTTTCTAAACAGAAGTATTGGTAACAGATTCAAGCAAACCTAAATCTGCTTGAAGGTTGTAAGTGTTTGCTTCCAGCAACAACTTAACTGCTGGTCGCTCATTCTCATCAAAGTTGTTTGCGAATACTTCACAAGCAAACTCGAATGACAATTCAGTTGCTAACTTCTCAAAGGTTTTGAGAATACGAGTTGATACAGGAGTATCAAAGATAGTGTTGCTATCACCTGAGTAATGTGAATCAGCACCACGAGAACGCGACCTCATGCCATAAGCAAGTTCCAATAGAGATTCAGATTTAAGAATCTTCTTCTCAATGTCGCGGTCATAACCAAAGTTCAACTTAATCTCAAAGCGGTCTTTCCATGCTTCGTTAAGAAGTTGTGTGCCACGATAATTTGGATTCATGTCAGCGATAATTAACAAGTTGTCATGCGCCTTGATAACTTCGTTGCCATTCTCCATGACAGTAATTGAACGGCGGTAATCAAGTAATGGCATTAAGAACTGTTGAACATTCTTAGCGAGTGTATTTACTTCACCGATAAGAAGAACACCGCCATTACGAACTAAGCGAGTAACTGCGCCATCAACCCAAGATAAAGAACCATTAGCGTTTGGAACATAACCGCCAACAATCTGTGTGTAATCAAGTGCTGAGTTAGAAGGAATCGCAAAGTATGGAAGTCCAAGTAAAGAAGCAATCCACATTGTTGAGGAAGTCTTACCTGTTCCTGCTTCTCCGTAAAGAAGAACATTCATCTTGTTAGCAAGTGCGAACTGATACATAGTTAATTCATCAACATCACCAGCAAACTTGCGTGAGATGTAGTGAGAGAACTCAGTAACACTTGGTAGATAGAGCGAACGCTCTTCAACAAGTGATTGTGCTACTTGTGTTGTTGCGCTACGAATCTGAATAACAGAATCGTGAGATACAACAGAACCTTTTGTTGAACGCTGACCGCGATTATCAACAAAGTATGTAGCAAGTGATGAAGGGTCATTATCGAACGCTTCCCAAATTGAATCTGCGACAGTAATCGCTTCATCAGTAATTGTTTGGTCAGATAGTGAGTGCTTACGAATGAGTTTCTGAATTAGAACTCGTGGGAATCCATTGTCGTTGTAATCATCAACATCATTCTGTGATACAGGAATTGCGACAGGCTCACCGATTAGTGGTTCGCCACTATCGTAATTGAATCTGCCTTCCTGCCATGCGTTCTGTTTTCCTTGCTTGCCATTGGTAAGGCGTGAGTAGCAGACAAGTTTGTTGTCAATGTTTGCGATAACAACTTGTCGTGTAAGTGATACATCAGTTGGTTGTGAGGCGAGTAATACGCCGTATTGCGTTGTAGTCATTTATTTTCTTTCTCTAGGTGAGTTTGTATTCGGTATTTAGTTGTTATTTAGTTGTATTCGTTAATCGGTAAATCAGGATTGCTAACTATCTTGTCGCTAATTGCTTCTACATCAGATAGCGAATCTTTGACTATCTCTCCAAACAAGTTGAAATCATCACAACGCTTTTGGATAACTTGATTAAGTTTTTCAATAGTTGATTCAAGTGCTTCAACTAATCCGTCAGGTGGCGTTGCGCCTTGCTCGATAGCCATTTGAGTTGTGTGTGCGATTGCTTGAAGAGCCATGTCCAATAGCCCAATCTCTCTATCGTTGAACTCATACATTGGATTCATTAGTTGCTTTCCCTTCTTGGTTCAAGAGTGTTGTGCGTTAAGCAATACCAACTCTCTTTATCGAATGGGGCTCTTTCGCATTGGGTTTTCATTATTTCTCCTTATGGGTTTGTAGGTGACGATTGAGAGTTTCATAGGCGAAAGTGCTACGCACTTCTATTTGTTTTTTACAGATTGAGCAGATAACAATTCGCCCCATGAAGAGCCCTCTTTCTTTCTTGTATCGGTATGTAGTTGTTATTCAGTTATAGGTTCAACATCAGGTGTCCATGTAGTCCAGCGAGATTCGCCTTCAACATTTAGTCTGACTTTTACTACTGTGTTACTAATAGGAACTATCTCTTCGATAATTCCTGTAACTCTCGATTTAGTAGAGGTGAATAAATCACCGATTGTGTATGTGTTTTGTGTAGCCATTGTGTTGCCTCTTTCCTGTTATGTGACTACCGCGATTGTCATTCAATCTCATTCGCTGAATCGGTATGAATGACAATCACAGTAAGAACATAAGTTCTTAAAACACATAGCGGAATTACTAAGTATGTATAACTCACTTGCTCACTACTGTCATTGTTCTTATTTCAGATTGGTTACTGACGGCACTAACTAATAGTTAGCAATCCATAAGTAATGAGTAGTTGAGTTATTCAACTTTCCGTAACTCTCTTCTAAGTCAGACCGCTATTCACAATAATTTTCATTATCGTTAAAAGAAACATTTAGGATTGCGCTCTGCTCGCTTGTATCTTTAATCGCTCGTAATTAGTTGCGCGGTAAGTTTGAGCAACTGAATTAGTTATCGCGGATAACAAGGTCTTCGCATAGAAATCATTTCGTGCGTTCCATTGGTTTCAATCATTTAGTCGCGTAATGCGTAAATCTTTTTCGTCAGTTGAACATTGTTCGCGGTCTGATGACCTATTACTGAATAACTGCCGTCATAAGAAAAGTAAAATCATTTTCTATGAATCGTCTAAACAGTTTTTACGATTGAGAAACTAAATCGCGGTTTCTTAGTCACTATGTAATTTTCTAGGTTCAAATGCGCTAGGGGCTTTTCCGCTAAGAGCCACCCGAAGGCATGCCCCAATTATGCCATAACTGACCGACTCAGTTCGCCACCCCCGATAACAGGCGTTTATAGGGCTTTTTGAGCCTAGAGCCCCCACCCCCCCAACTCGTCTTCTACCTGTTCCACCCAAGTTACTTAGCCCCTTGAGCGTGCGCCCCCACATAACTAATCGCGCCAAGAGTTTTTCTTTTCAGTAATGACTAATACAAAGAATGTAATAAGTTAGATAGAAGAATAGATAAATAACTAATACAAATAAAGAAGTTTGTAATAGCCACATAGATACCTAAATAAGTAACTAATAGTCATCTGCTGTCACAAACAAGCGAGTTACTGTGTGGATAAAGTAAGTAAGTCCGACTACACGCCAGAGAGTTACTTACTAACTAACTATCACCTGAAGAGAATCCGCCAGAGATAGATAGTCGCTACAAGGAGAAAAGACCAACTGAGTTAGTCATAGTCAGTTGATAGAGATAGATAGTTGTAACAACTATTAAGTAACTACATAACCCAATAGATACCTGAATCAGATAACTAATAACTATGTGATAACAACTAGCCAAGTGACCTGTTGGCTTGGTGGTATCCGCACAAGCCATGTCGCTATAAATACAGTAGCCAAAGTTATTTATTGTTATCGTCATCATTATTGTCATCAAGTTATTTGTCACACCTGATAACAAAGCATGAGTTGAACAATTACCACCTGATTAGTAGTCAGGTGGTTGAGTTACAAATAATAATTACAACAACACCCCCCACCATTAAGTGAAAAACCGCAGCAGAACCCCCAGGTGAGACACATGGTTGAGGTGTTTTTGGCTAGGCAGTAGCCTAAACTGGGCTAATGGCAGCCTCAGACAACCTCAGCGTTAGGTTATTCCACGGGACTAATGCAGTTTTGAAGCCAGGAGACTGGGTTGACCCTAAGTACTCAAAAGCGGTGGATGAAGAGCAAGAGCCAGACTACAAAGTGGCTCATGCAACTACCGATATCTTACATGCTGCTGGTCATGGCTCCCGTGTGTACGAGGTTAACCCCTCTTCAGAGCAAATGCAATGGGAGGGTAGTCATTATGTATCTGGTGAAGGCTTTCAAGTTAAGGGAGAAGTATCTCCAGATGAGATACGGGCTAAAATACGAGAGACCACATGAGCAACCTGAGCCAGCAGTTTGATGGTGATGCCCTCCAGAAGGCTAGAAGCATCAAAAACAACCAAGTCAGGTTGACTCGTGCCTTGAACCCTAAGTTATTGGGCCCCCGTAGGAAGATAAGTGGCAGAGGACCATCTCGTTTGTCCTCTGGAGTTGTATATACCCCTGTTGATGAGAATACTACTATCGTTCATTGGCAAGGAGAATCATTGACTAGACCTAGCGCTGAGTATCTTCAGGGCCAGAATAAACGGGTACATGATGCTCTACAAGAATCTGGCTTCAATGTAACGATGAAGGATGGCAAGATTCATGTCCAGCATTGATGTGGTAGGCTCTTTCTATGAGTTTTGAATTTAAAGCGGGCAAGGTCTGGCTATATGGCGGCTCTTCATTTAGAAGATTAGCCATCGGATTTGAGATTAACTCCTCCTGGACATCAGTTGATTTGGGCTTCTTCTGGTTCAGTATCGAGTATTGGGGATTATTTAGGAGGAATAGTGAGTAGCGGCAAATTTAAACCACATCGTGGATTCAATAAGACCCAGATTAAAGATGGCTGGATAGTTAGATTAAATAAGGATGGCAAAATTCGCTCCAAATTAGAGCCATATAAGGTTACCTCCCCTAAGAAATAAGATTTCACGCTAACTTTTTGAGGCAGTAGCCTCATACTTGGGGGATGTCAAACAGAAACCTAGGTCCTCAGTTTGAGGATTACAACAACCCTGATGAGATTTCCAAGTTGCCTTATGGCGAAGACCTCTCTGAGGCTTTGAAGATTCCTCACAAATTTGGCGCCAGTGAACGTGACTTTGATGAGTACGAAAGTTCTTATAACAGAGGTTACGAAGGGGAATAAGTGAATCCTCTTAGCGGTCCTATGGATAAAGACAAGGCTCACTGGAGATTCGGAGCCTTGGTCGGGGGTATCCAATATTCGTTAGAAAATAACAAACTTACACAGGGCACTCATGCCGCAGTTACCTCAGTCTATTTAAAAAAGTATTTAGATGCAGCCAACATGCATCATACTTTTGCTAATCAGGCACATGAAGAGAGGAACTACTCAGAAGCCTCAACTCACATGGGACACGTCTATGATGCTCTTTCGTCAGGTCATCAGGTAGCGCATTACAACTTAGGTGAAAAGCATCCCATTACTAAGGCGTTTTCTAGACATATGCCAAAACTTCGTTCTGAACTAGACCACTATCGTCAACATACTGAGACTCATGACAAGGAGTTAGGCGAAAGATTTGAGGGCTTAATGAAGAGCAATAACCTTAATCCTCAGCAGTTTTCTTAATCAACCCAAATTTTCTCAGTAATGGCCTCATACTTGGCGTATGGCAGCCTCTGATAATCTCTCTAAAGCATTGTTCCACGGAACTAAGGCCGTTATCAAGGGAACCCATATTCTGCCTGATAGCAGAGGATTAGCCTGGGCAACTACATCAAGAGATGCTGCAAAAGAGTATGGCAGTACAAAGATGCCATTTGGAGAAGTCGGCCCATTAAAAATTTATCAAGTTGAACCAGCAAAAGACATGATTTCTGGAGAACATCCTTATTATGAGGGAGAAGTTAATTACGGCTCTCCTACAGGATTCAAGATAGTAGGTGAAGCATGAGCATCTCTAACGAATTATTTTTTGAAGCCCATAGAGGATTAAAAGATTCTCCCAGTAAAGACCGTGGACTAGGTATGCACTGGTCTGCAGATAAATCTGTAGCATTCGGCTTCTCTGGTGGCGGAAAGAGATATACCCCAAATGTCTGGCATGCTTCAGATAGGCCTCAACCAAATACAGTAATCCATGCCAAGGTGCCTATAAGTTCTGTAGAGACTAGTAGAAAAGTTTTAGGTTCTCGTGGCGTCTTTGACCCTAACTCTTCTAGCGCACAATTTCGCGGCCTTGCTGAACACGAGAAAGAGATATCAGTTCGCCCTGGCGCACCTGTACTGGTGACAGGTAGAACAAAATATCGAAGAATAGAACGCCCAAGTCAAGCGCCAAGTGCAATACCTGGAATATCAAAAGAAGTAAAAACAAAGCCACGTACTCGCAGATACAACCCACCAAGGCAGATGACAGCATGAAGCGTCGTAATCCGCCCAAAGATTTAACAAAGGCCATCGAATCTGGTTATCGCCCCATGTTCATGACTGGACCAGAGATTATAAAGAACCATCGCGTTTACTCTGGAGATATAGAAGAACACGAATACTCTACAGATACCTGGCAACGCAAGTTAAAAGAAGCCAAGATGACTGGTGAAGAACGTTTTGGCAAAGATGCATTTCAACCTGGACGTAGCATCAATGAACCAATTCTTCGTCGCCAAGGAATTCAGCCAAAAGAATCTCTTGAATCAATAACAAAGAAGAAGGGCGCCCCTGAAGGATTTGTTTCAATAGATGCGTATGCCCCAGAGATACTTGGAGGTCACCATAGAGTGGCCCTATCAAATGAACAATTCAAAAGCCATATCTTCCCAGTAAAATATTTCGACAGTCTCGAACAAGCAAAGCAGGATAGAGGTTACCAATGAGCGACGAATCTGTAGCACACGGCGGTGACGCTCCAATCCCAAGGATGGAGAATGGTCGGACGCTTATGCGTTTTCCAGGGTTAGCCTGTCCTCATTGCCCTGCTAGATTCTTTGGCGACAGATATGTAGAACATGTCCAAACAAAACATCCAGGTCAACCATATAGCCACTCTGCAGAAGATGAAGAGCATCGTATTGATTATCATCACTACTTCACTAGACAGCATCCTCACTTCTTTATATTAAGTGATAAGAAGAGCGGCAAGATGCTCGCTAATATGAACCTTGATGCCGAAGGCAAAGTACAAGGCGTAGAAACGCATCCAGATTATCGCCGTAAAGGACTTGCAACAAAGTTATGGAACTACGCAAAAGAGCGCTCTGATATGGGAATTCCAGAACCAAAGCATTCAAGCATGAGAACCAAAGAGGGAGAAGAGTGGGCCAAGAAGATTGGCGGAGAATTGCCAAAACGTGGTCGTTTATTAAGCGCCCGACAAATGCAGGGCATGATTGATTTTAGTAGGGACTGATGAGTAACTTAGGTAAGCAATGGGTACAAGACCCACTAATCATGACGCCAAAAGAATTAACAGAACATGTTAAGGGCGCAATTAAAGATACTCCATATAAGACAACTATGGAGAGCATTCAAAGAGAACCAGGTGGTCAATGTTATGACGCTACCTGTTTAGTGCACGCAAGCATGCCTCACGGCTCTCACGTGGCTGTATACGGTGGTAAGCACTATAATCCAAAATCAACCAACGAAGCAGACTGGTATAGCAACCACTTCATACATCACGTGCCCACAACGGAGGGCATGCATGCTGTAGACCTAACTCATAGACAATTCGATAAGACTGCAGATATGCCTCTAATAGAGCCGTTAAAGAAGTTTCAAGAGCGCAGTGGTATGAAAGGCTTTAGGACACTTAGCACTCCTGCCGAACATTCTGACCTGTATACAGAGGGCAAGAAG